>Ga0255209_1000087_pt1 | contig 41773 bp, 52 predicted proteins | sample Miss_Miss_RepC_8_FD_183026 | JGI IMG/M metagenome (GOLD analysis project Ga0255209, IMG submission 183026) | Freshwater microbial communities from Mississippi River, Louisiana, United States - Miss_Miss_RepC_8d | ecosystem: Environmental > Aquatic > Freshwater > River | place: USA: Louisiana...
AGAGATTGCAGGACTTGCGACCGGAGTGGGGCCGGTGTCAGTTACGTCGTAGATTCCGTTCTTGGTTACAGCCCACATCTTCCCCGGCACGCTGGTCGGAGAAATGAATAGAGATGTCGCAGGAAGCTGATCAGTAGAGCTAAAGTAGTGCATCAGCGTCTCCACAGCCTCCACATCGTCCACAGTGGCCCACGTCTGATAGCCCTGGCGCGCGGTCAAGCCCGCAGGGGTGGGCACCCAATTCACCAATTGAACAGCGTCGGACATGGGCATGTCTGAGTACTGGTCACGAGTGTTAAAGCCCCCAACGGGGGCTTTGAGGTTCAGCACCTTGCTGACTGCGCCCACCGGCAGGCGAGAGCGGCGAGTTAGATTCAGCATGTTCAGTTACCGAAGTTGGTGATGGGAATGTTGGCGGTGCCGAGCAGCGGCGTGCTGCCATTGGTTCGCCCGAGAATCTGAGTGTATGCGGGGCCGTCCTTCGCGGTTCCGGTGGCAGCCAACGCGTCAAACTCGTTTTGAACAGCCGTGGTATCAAACCCACGATCTTGCTTCCACTTCAAGACAATGCCGACAGCCATCAACAGAGGAGGCAGAAGAATGACATCACTGTCCTTAACCGCCTCGTCTTTCAGCTCGTCTGCATCGTCTGCGTCCAGCACCCAACCTCGCGTCAGATACATGAACGACAGATTCTGCGGGCTACCGCTGGGCTCCGAGTAGAAAACAACCTGGTCGTTTTCAAACTTATAGTGAAGCTGAAAAGTGGTGGCACCCAACCCCCGAGCAACGATTGTCTGCCATTGCTGAGGATTGAGGGGCCCACTGATGGGCAGCCGGGTGGTTCGGTTCCACTCTGTGTCGTTCACAAAGCGGTCAAAATCTGCTGGCAACCCGTATTGCAGAGAACCGTTCGTGGTGAAGTTCCACACCTTCTGCATCTTCTGCCAAGGAAACGACTCGCAGATCTGCTGGCCAACAAAGTTCAGCAGATCCAAAAACTTCAGGGTCGTGTCGTCCGGGGCAGTAGTGAGGGACGTGGGCTTCTCCATGTCGCAGCGACTCATGGCCGTCCGCACAATGGCGAGTGCCGTCTTGTACCGTTCAAAGGCCATGAGTCACCTCCTGCTTATTCAGCAGTCTTTTTGGCTGCTTGGTTGGTTGCAGCCTGGGCGGGGGCCTTGGCTACAGGGGCCACAGCAGCTTCCGGCTTGGGGGCCAGCGCGGCGATCTGCTTCTTCAGCTCTTCAAGCTGGGCCTGCAACGACTCGTTCTGCTCCTGCAGAGCAGTGATCTTGCCGTCCGGGGCCTTGGCCTCGTTGACGAACTCGATCGCCTTCTGCTTCAGATTGATCAAGCCAGAGATCTTCGACACGTTGCCGTCAGGCGCAGCGGCGAGCTGCTCCACGGTGTGAATGTTGAAGAAAGCCAGCTCCTGCGCAAGAGCCTTGCTGCCGTCACGCCACAGAGCGATGGGGGTGCCTTGAACCAGCGCAGCCACATTGTTCTTGAATGCGGCGTAGTGACGCGGAAAGCGACTCTTGTCCTCAGGACGCAACGGGCGATCCACCACGTTGTTACGATCCCCCGGCACCGTGATGCGGATCATCTCCACCTGATCGTAGATGGGACGCCCCTCTTCGAGACTCTTCTCGTCGTTTTTGAGCTCGCCAACGTAGATCTCAACGAAAAGATTTTCGTCGCCCTTGTTGGTCGTGTGCAGGGTGTAGTCGTAGTCAAGTTCAGGCATGGTTTCTCCTTCTAGAGCCTGTTGGATTAAACACCGACACCGTCGCCAGATTCAACCTTCACGGCGGTGCCAGGGCTACCACCAAGGCGACTGGCGCCGACACTGGCCTCGTCCGTACCGGCTGCGGAGCCAGCAACGTCATTCAAGCCGAAGTTGATGCCAGTGGATGCAGAACCCATGTCCAGTCCAGTGTCAACAACAGTCTTCGCATTTGCGGTCACAGCCGCACCATAGGAAACAGGCATTTCAATCTCCTTGAAATGTGGGGGCCGGAGCCCCCACTGATTACGGAGTGATCAGACGACCCAGGTACTGAGCGCCCGAGCAGGTCATGTTGCCTGCCCAAGCCAGGATGGCCACTTCGGCATCCTGGTTGATGGCGTACCGACGGTTCGGCGACAGGGGAACCATGTCGCGATCGCGGTGAGGGCGCCAGTGGACGTACTTCGTGTTGATGAAGTACGCCGTCTTGGTGGTGGCATAGCCACCGATACCGCCGTCCAGAACCACGTCGGCGTCCATGAACTTGATCGACGGGAAGCCGAGGTTGGCCTTGGTCGTGTCCACGAAACGCTGTTGAGCTTGCAGGCTCGACAGGTACAGGTTCCAGAAGTTGGTGTCCATGATGATCAGGTCAGCCCGATCAGCGCCACGGACCAGCGAACCCCACATGGCGTTCATGGCTGCCTGCACCGTGGATGCAGTCAGAGCCGAGCCAGCCGTGGTGGACTTGCTACGCCAGAAGGTGCCGATGCTGGTGCTGCGGTCGATGCCACCGTAGGTGCCCGTGGTCGGGGTCACCGGGATCATGGCGTCGAAGCCGACCAGTTGCTTACCGCTGGCACCGGTGCCGTCACTGTAGACGCCCTGAGCAATCAGGTTCATCATCGATGCTTCGGCGACACGCAGGCGTGCTTCCATCAGATCGATCAGAGCCTCCTTACCAGAGTTCTTCAGTTGCTCCAGGCCCGAGATCACCACCGGCACAGCAGCTTGACGGAAGTCAAAGCGCGCAGCACCGATCACATCTTGTGCAGCCACAGGCAGCAGGTCATACCCCGAGTACCAGCCCACGTTGCCGTTTTCAGCGAACGAGATTTCCTCAAGGATTTCGGAACCGCCGGAAACCGGACGAACGTTGCCACGTTCCTTCAGGTAAGCCAGAGCGGCGTTGTTTTTCGTGACGTTGTCACGAATCTTCCGACTGCGCGACTCAATGGTCGTCGCGATGATGTCGGTAATCGCGGTTGGAAAAGCCATTTTGAGCTCCTATCAAAAAGAAAAGATTAAACTCGTCGGGCTTGTTGATTCATCGCTGCCTCCAAGGCTGAGCGAATATCGTCGCCTACGTGTTCGTTCCCACTTTGTTGAGGTGCTCCACCGCTCGGCAGGCTGGCCCCGGCTTGCGCTGCTCGCTGGGCCACTGCATTCTGCTGGGCAGCCGTTGTCGCGAGCCTGCGACGTTCAACGATCTGGGAAATCGTCGGATGAAGCATTGTAGCACGGTCGTATGCCTGCTGCAAGGTCATTTGTTGGCCGCGCCGCGCCGCAACCTCCAAGAGATCCGCCATGTCATCGCGAACATCATTGGCAAACTCGTTCTTCGGGTCGTTGAAGAATTCGGTGATTTGCTGCTGCATCGTTTGCTGCTGCGTTTGCTGGAATTCCCCCTGCTTGGTGCGCAGGTTGTTCACAAACTCCACCACAGGGGCAATCTGCTGTTGCAGATGTTGAATGTGTGGATCCACCTGGGGCTGGGCTGCGGACTGGCCCCCCAACTTGGCGGAAAGCACGCCGTCCAGCGTTTGCAAATCAACACTGAATCGCGTGATCATGTCTGCAACCAGCTCCGCCTTCTGCTGCGGGGTGCCCACGCGCAGCAACGCGGCAGACTGCATCACGCTCTGCACTGCGGTGGTGTAGGTTCCGCCCTCGGCCGCAATCAGGTGTCGGTACGGGTCCAAAACCTGATTCATCTCAGCGGTGAACTTGCGAGCCTCAGCCGTGTCGCGCAGCGCCCCTTCAATTTCTCGTTCACGCCGCAGAATCTCCTGCTGGGCGGCTGGGGGCAGTTGCGCAAAGGTTTCCCGCACCTCGGGCTTCCACGAGACAGGGGCCTTGGCGCCCTGGGCAGGCGGGGCGAGGGGCTCCTTCTTCTCGTCGACAGGGGCTGTTACTTCCGTCGGTTCTTTTGGAGCCCCATCCTGTACAGGCGATTCTTTGTTTTCCAGGGTTTGGACATCCCCGCTTCCGGTATCACTCGGTTGCTGGGTTTGGGGGGTGTCTCCGGCGCTGGAGGTTGCTGAGGCTCCGTCGGAGCTGGATTCGAGGGCTCCAAGGGCTTTTTCGAGGTCATCGCGGATATCTCCGTCACTCATTTTACATTCTCCGGTGTGTTTCGCGGGCTAGAGTTTCACGCAAAGACGAGTCCCGCACCTCGCCCTTGAAGGCTGCTTCACGCTGCTGCTGGGCCTTGGCCCAGGTTTCTTTGTAGTCGGCCACATTGGTCACGTTGTGACGGCGGTTGTGCTCGCGGAGCGAGGCACGGCCAAGAACCACGGACCCGTCAACGGATGACACAAAAGGTTGAATGTCAGGGAGTACCATGCTTCCAACGCCATAAATGGACTCAGCAGGCACCCAACTCCAACCATTGCGAACATAGATGACTCCATCCACATCGGCCGAGCCGTCTTCCTCAATCTTTCGAAGCTTTCCGTTCAGTTGCACGAAGCTTGTTCTGGGCATTTGTGATCTCCGTTTCGTGTTCTCGAGCCGCTTTCCCTTCGGTAGACTCGTGGTCACGTTGGGCCTGCTGTTGTTCGGCTGCCTGGGCTCCTTGGACAACCGTCATGTCTGCATCATGCTGGCGATCTGCCGCGCTCTGTTGCGCCTGCATGCCGAGCTTCATCTGCTCAATGATGATCTTGGTGTCGTTGTTCAGTTGAGCAATCCACTTCTGGGTCTCCAGCTTCATGACCTCCAGGTTCTGCGTCATGGCTGCCATCTGCTGCTCCATCTGGGCGAGCTGCATGTCAGCCTGCGCCTTGGCTTGGTCGGCCTGGAACTTCATCTGATCGCCTTGCAGCTTGAGCTGAGCCTGTTGCAGCTTGATCTGCTCAGTCTGTGCCTTGATTTGCTCAGGGCTGGGGCCTTGGTCCTTGCTCTGCTCCTGCGTCTGCATGAGCGTCTTCAGCAGTTGATCCAATGTGGCTTCCATCTCGGTGGCACCACGGAAGCCTGCCGCAGCCCACTTGATCATCTGGCCAAGAATGGGCGCTGTGGGCGGAGCCATCTCCACCATCGGCTGCGCTTGACTGATGAATTGACCCACCATCGTCATAAACTCAACCCGACTGTCACGCTCCTGGTTGTAGTCCGGCATGGCGAGGCTGTCCTCGTTGATCTCGATGCGATACTTGTTCTCGTCGGGGTTCTTCAGCAGTTCGATGGCTGGCTGAATGAACTGCTGCTGCGTCGGGTCGGTGATGTTGGCAATCTTAAGAATTGTCTCCGGCTGGTAGTGGCGCATGATGATTTGCGCCTTGATGTTCAGCAGGTCACGCACGAACTTGGCCACGTCAAGCTGACGGTCCTGTAGGCGAACGCTGCCGTACTGTGCCTTCAGCTCCTGAGCGCCCAGGGTTTCGTTCGGGTTGCTGGCGCCCCGCATGATGTCGCTAAGGCCCGTGAGCTCGTACAGCTCCTGCACCTTCTGTGCCTTCTGTTGAATGAGCTGCACCAGCACGTTGCCGATCTGCTCAACCGGGAACCAGTCGACAACCCCCTTGCCCGCGCCCTTCTCAGAGAACACGGCCCAATTGTCCACCGGGACCATGATGTTGTCGATTTGATTGCTGAGCAGTTGCTTCAGCTCGCCGCAGTTCTTGTCGTAGTAGCCCGCAACGCGCAGGGCCTTTTCCAACAGGTGAATGCGTGCGTCCAGCTGATTGAGCTGCTCGTACTTATCCTGGCACAGCTTGTAGTCGGGGGTGGGCATCACCTCCTCGTTGGTCAGGTTGCTCAGCAGTGGGGCCGGGCAGGGCCAGAAGTCTGGCAGGTCCAGCGTGTACGCAGTTTCCTTGAAGGCGAGCGCACTTTCCTTCGACATGTGGTAGATCTTGCGGCTGTCCTTGCAGTAGATCTCGAACACCTCGAAGTGATCCTTGGTGAAGCCCTTGGGCAGCCCGTCCTTCTTGACGCGGTCCATCAGGGCTTCGTTGATCTCGTTGGCCGCAGCCTCACCGAAGAGCTCCTCGTACTTCTTCTTGGTAAGCCACACCCGCTTGGCCACCCAGCGGACGTCGGACCAGCGGCGGGCGGCCGACCACAGCATGTCCTTCCAAGACACGTAGTCAACCATCGCGTCTTCGTAGACAACGCGCTGCACCTGGAGGGGCTTGCCGTCCTCACCGTTGACAACCTGCCCTGTGCTGTCCTTCACCGTGGTGGTGGCAATGTCCGGTGCGTAGCGCACCCACAGGGCGCCGCCACCGGTCACCAAATAGTCAAACACCGCGCTCAACACGTTTTGGTGCATCTGATCCTTGTCAGTGTCCAAGTCGTGTTGCAGACACCGCTTGAGCATGATTGCTGCCAGAGCGGCCACAGGGTCGTTCGGATTCTGCCACTGCCGCTCCACGCTCACCTTCGGCTTCTGCGCGTACAGCGCCGCCTTGAGGATGGTGGTGTTCGTCCAGAACAGGTTGTAGCGACTGTCGTCGCTGTTGTGGTCGCGCTTGTCCAAGTAGATCTTGAGGATCTTCTCTGCCGAGTCGTGCCACTCCTCACGGAAGTGCTTTTCACGCCCCTCGATCTGGGTTTTCCACCAGCCGTGGCTGTACTTGGTTTCTGCGCGGTGGTCTTCCATCATACTCTCCGGCTGCGGCGCGGAGCGGTGCTCCACACGTCGTCAAGGGCAAATCCGTAGTTCAACGCTCTCACGTCGACTTCGCGATCCAAAATTTGCTGAATTGTAGCACGGTCCTGCACGGGTTTGGCATAGGTGCTGCGGGCGATTGACATGTACCGGAACGCATCCGCGTAGTGGCTGGACCAGTCGTGCGCCGGTTTGTCGCGGTACACCTTCTTGTCCTCGTCCCACTCCTTGTGGTAGCTCTTCAGGGCGAGAACACCCTCCTTGCAGCCGGGCAGGGCAAAGTAATAGTCCTGGAACAAAGCGCGACACACCGCAATACCGTCCAACAGGTCAAGTTCTGGCACCAAGTTGGGCCGGATGCCCACTTTGATGAACTGCTCCACCATGCTCAGGCCGGTTTGCAGGCTCTTCGCCCGGGCGTCGTGCGGAAGCCACACTTTTCCACGGGGACAGCCAAATTCACGGCATGTTTCGTTGATCATGGCAATGTAGTGGCTGATTGGCCGTGTGTTGCCTGTGATTGTCCGCACCACAACGGCACCTTCCGGCCGTTCCTGCCAGCACCAAATGGCGGTGTCGTCCCGCCAGCCCAAATCCAGCGCAAAGTGGATTGGAATGCCTTGCTGCACCAGAATGTCCGTGCTGATGCGCCCTTCCTGCTCTGCCCGTTCCACTTGCCGAGCGTAGAAAGCGCCGCGCGTGGATGCCTCGAAGCTGCACAGCATTTCCTGCGCAAACTCCTCCTCGTCCATGATCTTCTTCATCTCAGCCAAGTCATCTTCTGGGATGACATTGGTCTGGTACACATCCATTTTCTGGCGGAACCAGGAGGGGTCGCCCTCCTTTTCGTACCACATGTCGCGGAAGTGATTTGGCCCGTTGGGCGTACCCATGAACACCGCCCACCCACGCCGGTCAATCAGGGCAGGCAACAGCACCTGCTTCCACACAGAGGGGCTGATGTTGCCAAACTCGTCCAGCGCGGCACCGTCCAGGTACAGGCCCCGAAAGCTGTCCGGGTTGTCCGCCCCGTAGAGCGTGACGCGCCCGCCATTGTGGGGCAGCTCGACGAAGAGGCCACTCTCGCTGATCTTAGGGTTGTAGGGCGCCGCGTAGTCCTTAAGATACTGCCACGCGATTTCCTTCGCTTGGCGGAACAGCGGCGCGATGTAGGCGTAGCGCGGATTGGGCCGGGTGTTGTAGCTGCACTTTTCCAGCAGGTCGTTCACCACGCTGACCGTCTTACCCGCGCGACGGTGCATCACCAGGACGGCAAAACGCTCATTCCTCCGGTGAAAGTCCCGCATGTAGCTGCGGGGCTTGTACAGACTCTTGATTACTGGCATCCGATTCTACCTGTTCTGTGGGGTGGATGTCCAAAGCCGTGGGGCCAATGGCGTGCTCGATGATGACCCGCTCCCCCACGCCGATGTTGATGGTGCTGGCAGGCATCAGCTTGGTGTATAGCTTGTAGAACTCGCCCGGGTTGGCGTTGGCCCACATGGTCAGCCGGTTGACGCCACCGATGAGCTGAAAAGCCTCGTGGAAAGCCGCCACAACCTTCTGCCGGTTGAATCCATCCGCCGAGTTGCGAAAACGCGGCAGTTTGGTGTCTGGCTGAGCCAGATGCGAGAAGGTTTCGTCCATATCAGCCATGCCGGGAATGGTAGCACTCCTTTGGGGACCGTGTAAAGTGGCTTTTGCATTTTCTACTGTTTGGGGTAACGCCTATGATCGATATGGACGCCATTTACGACGACACCTATTGGGCCTGCCTGATGTGGTGGCCCTTTGTTGACAACCTACATGCCTGGGAGTGGTGATGTACGCTTGGCTCAACAATCTCTACCAGCAGTGGCTATTCTTTTTCTACCTGTTCAAGCCGATAATTCGCCTGAGTATGGGGCGCCTGCATGTGTGGCGCGACACTCCAACCTGGGTGGTGGAATGGGTGGCCACCCTTGACGTTGATGCGCTGCCCAATGTGCGCGAATTTGACCTCAAGGCGATCTACACCGCCAGTGAAGAGCTGAATTTGCGACTTGAGCGTCGATTGAAGGAAATTCAAGATGAAATTGCGAGAGAAACCGAAAAACGTGGCTAAGAAGCCCCCCGTGTGGAAGTGGCGGGGGCAGCACGGGCGGCATTTCCGCGTGAAAGAGATGGCCACAGCACACCTGTTCAACACGATTTTGATGATTTGGAATCACACGATGCCGGAAAGTGCCCGATTTCCGCCTTTTCGTCAGTATCAACTCGGTGATTTCTACACGAAAGCGTACCTAGTGACCGCCGTGCAGAACATGGCCACCGAATTGGTGACTCGCGACGATGTGACTGCCCGGCAGCGCCAAATTCTGGGGCAGATGATGGCTTGGTTGGAGACCAATCAGGTGGAAATGGAAGCTGTGATGCAGATTGGAGAGTGAAATGCTGAAAACTGAGCAAATTCGCATGAGGTTGGCCTTGGTGGACGCTCAACAAGAGGCTGTGCGCCGCGTTGAAAAGGCTCTGGCGGCGTTGAAGCTGGAGGCTGGGCAGACTGAGATCTACGTCACCGTGAATGGGGTGCAGTTTCAGTTGACAAGACTGGACCGAGACACAGGGTGGTATCCCCAAGTGCGGAAAAACATGTTGGAAATTCACGCTTTGGCTGTGCAGATGACCGAGGCGCAACTGGCAGCAGAAAAGAGCAAGCTGGAGGGGCTTGAATTCGCAGTGAAACAGCTTGTGAAGGAGTGATATCTAAGGGCGTAGGGTAGATGTCTAAGGACATAGTACAGATATCTAAGGTCAAGATTCGGGGGATTTTGTGCGTGTACCTCCCCTGGAGCTTGTGCTTGTGATTGAACGCGCCCCTCCCCCCGGCCTTCGCGATAGTCTGGGACTATCAGTGCCCGACATCTGATAGCGAATGCCTATGTCGACGTCTGATAGTCCAGGACTATCGATCTCTGACATCTGATAGTCGTTCGCTATCGTCTGTCACTGTTGCTTTATCACCACGCTGCCTGGGTGCATGGGGTTGGGGGTGCAAATGGCAAAGCCCCACGCGGGGGCCTGGGCGGGGCGTGGCTGCGTGCGCAGGGGTGGGGTAAGGGGTAGCCCTGGGCAGGCAGCAAAAAAGCCCGCACGGGGCGGGCTTGGGGTTAGGGGCGCACGGCGCGTAGTGGCTTACGGTGCGTGGCCTTGCGGGCAAGCGCAAGGCGCACCCATATGGGTGCGCTGCGCATTACGCTGCTTGCAGGTAGCCACGGCGCACGCAGTAGCCCAAAAATGCCACGGGCACGCCTTGCGGGTTGGTTTGGCTAACCAGCAGGGGCGCCACCTGGGCGGGGCCCTTTTGGCAAGCCGTGGCAATTTGCTGCCACCACGCCACATTGTGGGGGGCCTTGGTGCGGTACACCTTGCCGGGCACCAGTGCCACGGTGGTAAACACCAAGCCACCGCGCACGGCCACAGCGGGGGCGGGGGTTGCGGCTTGGGGGGCTGCCACGGGGGCGGGGGTTGCGGCTTGGGGGGCTGCCACGGGGGCGGGGGCTTGCTTTTGCTTGCCTGCACGCTTGGCAGCGGGTGCGGGCTTGGTGGCAGCGGCTTGGGTGGTGGTGGTTTGCTTGGACATGGTGCGTTACCTTTACATAGTGCGGGCCCAGGTGCCGGGGCCTTGCGGCGTGCCGTTTGTTTGCGGCATGGATGTATTACAACACAGAAAATTGTAACTGGCCAATTGGTTTTAACTATTGGAAAGCCACATGCGATAGCTGATAGCGAAAGACTATCAGCTTGCGACTTCCGATAGTCTGAGACTATCAATAGGTATTCGCTATCAGAAGTCGACGTCCGATAGCGAGAGACTATGACCGGGGTCTGACGTCGACATCATACGCTCGAGGTCGGAGGGGTCGCGCTCGAGATCGGAGGACTCTGCATCGAGTTCAGCAGTCTGGTATCGAAGCTCTCGGGTCGTAGTCCGCTGTCGAAGAACTTGTTGTGGCGGCTTCGTGGTCGGACGCGGGGCAAACCGAGCGCTTGGTGTCGCTCGGAGGCTCAAAATTTGAGCGGCTCGGAGGCTCAAATTTTGAGCGGGCAAACGGACGGGTCGGAGAGTGCGCTATCGGAGGGCGAGGGCGCGCATCGCAGGTTACAGGGTTACAGGTTACACCCTGTTTTGGGTTAGCCTATGCACACACATGCACATACATACATACATATAAGAATATTTATTAAAAGGTGTAACCTGTAACCTAAATGCCAAAAACCCCATACAAAACAACCAGTTAACGCGGGTTACAGGTGCGGTTACACCCCCAGCAAAGTTACAGGCATCACCTGTAACCTGCCGCATTTTTAAGCACATTTAAGCGCTGCCACGGTGCTTCGCAATGTCGCTGCCGTTGGCATTGGCCCATTTTTGGTCCAGAGTCCAGTACCTGCCAAGCATACCTGTAACCTTAATCGGCTTGCCGCCACCCACCTGAATCACCCCCATGTTCTTAAGAACAAGTGACAGATTCACCACTTGGCCTTGCCGAATATCCTCTGCCCCTTCCCAATACATCGCGGCCAATTCCTTGGCCGTGAAGATGCGTCGTCCCACGAGAGGGAGGGGCAGCACGCTGTCAGGGTCCGCCATAAGATCCTTGACCCACAGCTCCATGGGAGTCCGCCCCGCGTCCTTCACCTGCTCCTTTTCACTGTTGTCGGGTGCCCAGCCAGTCGGGTCAAAGCCTGCGCAGTCGTAGTTGAGCAGATAGTCCATCAACGCTGCGGGGCCGTCACCGTCCACCCAGGCCGAATACGCCCGCCAGTAGTCGCTGTCCTTGCGGTAATCTACGCTATCGGAGACAGGTTCCCAGCGGACAACACACGCACGCCGATCGTCATCATCCAACTTGATGCTGTCGTAGTAGTTACTCGTCGTGCAGAAGTTGGTGCAGTTGGTGATTGTGTATTCGGGCGCTCCCTTGCGGTTGACTGTGATGGTCTCACTGGTCACAATCAGCTTGATCTTCTGTGCAACCTTCTCCTTCAAGTTGCTATCCCGCGCCATCTTGAGCTCGTCAATGTGGACAAACTGCTTGCCTGCGTAGATGCTGTTGAAGTCACTCTCCAGCCTGTCCTGCCCAATCAGCACAGCGTTGGCAGCGCCGTAGATCCGCATCATGGGGGCCAGTAGGCGCCCTTTACCTGTCCCACTCGGCCCGAAGATGTGTAGGTAGGTATTCAGCTTTGCGCCTGGATTCTGCAGCGGCCATGCCAGCCAGCAGGTGATGTAATGGCGCAACCGTTCGTCCTTGACGTTGTTGGCCAGCAAGTCCAGCCACGGGGTCACGTCGCCCTTACGCGCTTCCAGGCCCATGCCCCGCCACAAGTTGAGCGCTCCATCCACAATTTGGTCTTGCCCAGGCATGTATTCCAGCCGTTCGACCTCGGTGCGCTTGGGGTCTACCATCCACAGGGTGGGCACGTTCACCTGCTTGACCTTCTCGTCCTCCTCCACTGTGACGGTGAAGGGTGCATAGTTCACCTGTGTGAACTCTGCTTTGGTCATCAACGTGCCTGTGTCCATCTCTACGATGCGACTCATCGACCGTACAATCGCCACTCGCTTGTTGAGCTCGGCCTTCATCATGTCGATCTCGTTAATCGCCACGTCCAGGCGCGGTTGATTTACGAGGTAGTCGTAGGCCCAGTCCTCGCCCAGCTCCACCACAGCGTCGTCAAAGCCCCAATGGTCGCCAGTGCCGGGGTGCCGGGGCAGGAGGATGTGCTGTGCCCGCACACCACAGATGGTCCAGAGCTTGCTGGCCAATCCGCTAATGGCCTGCTGAACGTCCCAATTGTCTTCCGCATTGCTATCGAACACGATAACTGGCTGCAACTTTTTCTGCTTCCAGGGCAGCCAGCGGAGCTCTTCCACCAGAGCAACGTCATTCTTCTTCGAGCTCCACCCAAAAACACCATTCAACCCGACGCTCCAGTAGCCCAATTTGGCCCCGTTCAACGCTTTGATGCATGACTCGTGGATGTAAACCGTGCTACCTTCCGGGATTGTGCTCCAGTTGAGGATCGGAGGCAGGTATGCGTGCGGCGGCTGATTCGGCGGACAGGCCATTTTGCCGCGCTTCTTCTGCGTTAGGGCGGCAAAGCCCTTGGCCACGGGTCGAATTCCTGTCTCTACAAGGCGAGCAGACCACCAATCGATCTGCGTTCCGCGTGTGGTGTAGTGTGGAAAGACGATCGCTGCTCGGTCATCGCTGCTAGAACCACCGTAGAGCTGGTCGAATACGAACTCGGCGGTCGTAATTACGAGCCCACAAGAGTCAATTAGGTCTAGTCCGATGCCCCGCTGCTCTAGATACTGCTGTGCCAAGCGGAAGCCTGGAACGGCCACGGCACCCTGTGGCGCTGTGTGTTCAATGTGTGGAAAAGCAAGTTCAGCCATTTGCTCACTCTGTCTGTTGCGCGGGCATTGCGCCTGCGCTATACTGCAACCCGGCAGCCACGGCCCCGCCTGCGCACCAAGCGGGGCCCCCATGTTACAGCACATGGGCCAGGGCGCCAACGGGGGCAACAGCCGCTCACTCTCCACCCCCAGCTTGAACGATAGCCCCTACCGTGTGTTCTGTGAAGGACGAATCGGTAGGGGCATTTGTTCTTTTACAACACCCTTGCGCTCCTGTACCGACTGCCTAAAATGGTTTTTGCTGCCACCTGGGCAGTGGTTCTAAGGTAACGGAGAGCGATATGAACACACCAATCCCCCCTGCGGCTGCGTGGCCGTTTGCTGTGCAACAGGTGCGCATGGTGCGCGTAAACAGCTACTTTCTGGCTGAACTGCAAGCACCCCCCAGCACACCCATGGATCCCATTGAACAGTGGTTGCGCCTGGGCGCCGCCCGCCTGCCGGACCAGCCCACCGACGTGGAATACGTCAACATTCCGTGCACACCTAAGCAGGCACACGAAATGCTGATGTTCATCCAGGAAGCTTGGGATTTTCCCAACTGCAACTGGATGGAGTTGGAGTTGCTGGCTGAAATCATCCCCGTGGCACACGAGTATCGCAAATGATCAAGCGCCTCAAGGAACAACCCCTGGTGCGCACCAACCGCGCAGGCATTCAAGTGGGTGCTGTGGTGTACTACGACACCGACTGGGAAGAATACCGCGTGGTGCCCACCGTCAACGGGTTTGAAGACACCAACAGCCGCAGCCACTACCACACTGACGACAAAGACGACGCCTACGGCACCGCAGCCAAGATGATCGTCCACGCCAGCAACCAAGGTTAAGCCCATGCCGAGCGGGCAGATGCTCGGCGTTCTAAGTTAGGAGATTGAGATGAGCGAAGGACTTGATCGCACCCGGTGGTGGTATCCGCTGAGCGAAGACATGGATCCGCACGACCAAACCATGCGCAGCGAAGCCAAGGCCCAGGGGCCGCACCCGTTCAACGTGCTGGAGCTGGACAACATCTACGCTGCGGACGAGGCCGAGCACTTCGTCGGGCGGGCAGGTGACGAGTGGGAGAGTGAGGAGCCCTACAACCCCGGGGAAGAACTGCGGCACTTCTGGCGTGGCGGTGCGGAAGACGCTGTGCGGAAGCGCGATCACTACGACTATGATGAAGTGGGCTGGCTGCTGGGCAACCTGGACGGCGTGGGCACCAACGTCGTGTTCGGCTGGTGCGATGAGTCCATCAGCGTGGAACGCCCCCGCTACATGGTGGAACACCGCTGGCGCAACCCCTACACCTTGAAGATGGAGCGTGGCAGCTACAAGGTGTTCGACCGTCAGTGGGACGCATGGTTGTACGCCACGCTGTTGTACATGACCATTCGCCGCATCACCGACACCATCACCCACGCCACCTACAAGGCGTGGGACATGACTCAAGAATGGAAGGGCTGAATCATGGCTGCCAAAGGATATCGCCAGCTCGGCGTTGAAGCGGCTGCACGCCTGGGCGTGTGGTTGATGGGCAACTTGGAATGGGTGGCCGCCCACACCCCGGCGGAAATCGCAGACCGGGTGCGCGAGGAGCTCAAACTCGATCACGTGAACACCAACATGGTCCGCGACCTGTGCGCCAAGCTGGGCGTCAGCGTGGCGGCGCCCCGGCGCGGCAATCAGCACACCCGGGGCATTGACCGCACGCACATCGTCGCCGTGGCGGTGCGCGATCTGTACGAGCACCTGAACCTGCCGGTGCCCCCGCTGCTGCTGGCAGTGGTCAAGCGGCAGGCCCCCAAGCCCGAGGAGAACTGACATGGTGCGCGTTTACGTCACCTACGGGTACGGTACGAATCTGCGCAACTGCTACTCCGTCGTTGAAGACGAGACGATTGACGGGGCTTTTGAGCAGATCAACATCGTCACTGGCGGCAAGTATGCATTCACCTATCAAGACGAGGCCGACTTTCAGCGCCAGATCAAGCAGTACCGCTTGCGCGAAGTCTCCCTGCAACCTCAAGTCAAGCTGGAGGATTAAATGCAGTTAGCATCAGTTAATGTCATTTGGCAGCACTTTGCCGTCAAATTCCGCGAGGTAGAGACGTTCAACGCGGACGGCACCAAGCCTTGCGCGCACACCGCCACGGCTGCGGTGGTGTTCAACGTACCTGAGCGTGAGGTGACTGAGGGGCACCGCACGAGCATCAAGCGAGCAATCGCTCAACATCACTACACCCGCCGATGAAAGCCCCTGCCCCACCGACATTCCGCCCCCGCTTCAGCCCCCGCAGCTACGCTGAGTTCAGGGCGGCTGAGTGGGCCCATCAACCCGGATTGCGCCGCCACTGCAAGCAGTGCGGCCACAGATTCAGCCTTGTGAACACGCACAACGTCCAAGGCTGGCAGCGCACTCAGTCCGCTGGCATTTGCGAAGACTGCGACATCAACTTGACAAAAGGAACGCAACATGACTCAAGATGAATTCAACACCAAGGTGGTCGAAGGTTTGGAGCTTCTCCAGGCGTGGGTCGACTCCAAAGACTTTGAAGAGCTGGTCCTGCTCGGCGAGCCGCTGACTGTGTCGGCAGAATACAGCACACAGCCTGTCACCTGGGGCAATCAACTCCAGCTCCACGTCTACCGCAAGATGGGCTTGGAAGTCGGCTTGTTGGAAGCCGTGGAGGAGCAGGCCGATGGCTTCAGTGTGGAATTCGGGGACAAGTACCCTGTTTTCGTAGACAAACTGACCAGTGCCATACTTGAAAAGTGCGGCACGGCGTTGCGCGATCAAATACACGCTGTGGCCCTGGCAGGTGGCACCCAGGCGCAGCAGTTGCACGGCGTGCGCACCCATGTGGCGGCCCTGCTGTACCAAAGCCGTCAGCACCTTGCCGGGGCCCATGCTGCCCCTGTGCAGCACTAAACCGCCCCTGTGCTATACTGGCCCCCGGCCCCGTGCTGTGGGGCCGTGCAACGTAACATGGAGATGAGCATGAAGATGATGAGCAACGGCAATTCCGTGCTGCAAGAAATTGCCCGGAAGATGAGCCCCGCTGCCCTGCAAGTGGCAGCCGGTTACTTCACCACTCTGCTGGAAAACAACCAGCAGTTGCTCGACAGCTGGGAAGCTGCCACAGAGCCCACGCCAGAAGAGAAACAAGAATCTCGTCTGCTGATCATTCGGCTGGCCAAGCACGTCTGCGACACCCAAGTGCGCGACATGGGCAGCGTCACCTACACGGATGCCAAGCCCAAGGGCGAAGACGTGATGGGTATGCTCGTTCACTTTCACCTGGACCCCCCGGAAGAGGGCCACGAGCTGAAGCACATGCTGCTCCAGAAAATCACCATGAACAATCTGGAAATGGTGCTGAAGGTGGGCGGCACGCTGCGTGATGCAGGTGCCCCAGCATCTGTCATCGGGGTGATGCTCTACACCGTGGGCAAAACCGAGTTCACCGAAACCGGCGAAATGCTGCGCGGGCAGGTTGAGCTGTTGAAGCAGGTGGCGGCTGAAAAGGGCGTGCCCCTGCACACCAGCCCGCCCCCGCTGGACGCTTGGCTGCCCCCCAAGGACGCCCCAGGACACTAACCCGCCCACGGGCTAGGGGTGCAGTATGCCCAAGGGCAAAAAACGCGTCCTAACCCGTGTGGTGCCCCTGTATGGTGTTGACCACACCGTGCAGTGGCACCCCGCAGGGGACGGGGCAACCACATTCACCAGCATTAAGGTGGGTGGGGTTGAGGTTCTAGAAATTTACCGTTGGCAGTATGTGCTGACGCCCGTGGGGGCGGTTCCCCTGATTACCATGTTGGCTGACATGATGGAGAGCAACAATGTCCACTGAGCAACGATCACTGGCAGCGGTGATTGACCTGTACCACCTGCAACGCCAGCACCGGCTGGATTTGGCGCGGCAAACCGAAGCCGCAGAAAAGGAGGAACGTCTGCTGAAGGGTGAAATCTTTGAGCGCATGCAAGCAGAAGGTCTGTCTTCTGCTGGCGGCAAACTTCTGCGCGTAACCCTCGAAACAGAGTACGAACCCACAGTCACTGACTACGACAAGTTCTACAAGTTCATCAAGAAACACGACGCCTTCGAGCTCTTGCAGCGAAGGGTGAGTGCCGCCGCAGTAAAGGAACGCTGGGCGGACGGCGAGCAAGTGCCCGGCGTTGAAAAGTTCCCTGTCCCTAAACTCCACACTTCAAAGGTATGAGTATGACTTCCACCACTGAAATCTCCACGCAAACCGACAACGAGTTCCTTGCCGAGTTGGCGAGTCAAGCCAAGGCAGCCGCCGCCAAGGAGCGTCCGGACCTTGCACGCGTCAGCACCCGGGCGGGCATCCTGGCCTACAACGGCGAGGCGATCAAGGGCAACAAACTCCAGTGCGTGATCGTGGGCATGGCCTACGAAAATGCGTACTACATCGACGAGTTTGACGCCGACAACCCCAAGAACCCGGCTTGCTTTGCTGTGGCCACTGACGACGAAGGCATGCAGCCGCATCCTGTGGTGCCCATCAAGTTCAACCAGTTGGACAAGGGCCCCGCTCCGGCCGCAGACTGCTCTGGCTGCTGGGCTGCACAGTGGAAGAGCGACCCCAGCGGTGGCAAGGGCAAGGCGTGCAAGCAGAAGCGCCGCCTGCTCCTGCTGCCGACGGACGCTCTGGAGTCCCCCGAGGCTGTCCGCAAGGCCGAGCTTGCCGTGCTGACGCTGCCGGTGATGAGTGTGAAGAACTACAGCAAGTATGTGAACGGACTGGCTGCTCAAGGCAACCTGCCCCCCTGGGCTGTGATCACGGAGGTCAGCACGGCGCCCAACGTCAAGTCGCAGTTCACGGTTGAGCTGAACGCAGTCAAGCCCATCACGGACGTGGCCGTGCTCAAGGCGATCCGCGCTCGGCAGGAGGAGTTTGACTCTCTGATCACCTTGCCGTTCGAAGCCTACGTCGAGACTCCTGAAGAGGAGAAGGCTGCCCCCGCAGCCAAGAAGGCCAGCAAGAAGTTCTAAGTACCAGGGGCCCTACGGGGCCCCTATCTGATCGGAGCGCATTATGTCGATTATCACAATTGACTTTGAGACTGAAGCGATTGATGGAAATCCAATTGTAGATCCCCCGGAGCCTGTGGGGGTTTCCATCAAGTGGGACAACAAACCGAGTCAATACTATGCCTTTGGACACCCAACCGAAAACAACTGTACCAGAGAAGATGCAGCGCGGGCTCTTCATCAAGCCCTTAAGAACAAGGATAACGAACTTCTTTTCCACAATGCCGGGTTTGATATCAGTGTTATGCGCGCTGCTTTTGGGTTCAGTCTTGATGATTGGGATCCTTGCTCAATCCACGACACCCAATACCTTCTATTCCTGCAAGATCCTTACTCCCCAACCTTCAGCCTCAAGCCCTCTGCTGCTCGCTTGCTGGACTGGCCCGCAGAAGAGCAGGACGCGGTAAAGGCGTGGATCTTGGCCAACGTGCCAGCCGCTGCACGGGCCCCTAGCACGGCAGGGGCCTACATTTGCAAGGCGCCCGGGGGCTTGGTGGGCCCCTATGCTGTGGGGGACACAGACCGCACCAAGGCCCTGTTTGATTTGCTGTACCCCCGGATTGCCGCCGCTGGCATGCTGCCAGCCTACAGGCGCGAGCAGCGACTGTTCCCCATTCTGTACAACAGCACCCTACGCGGCACCCGCTGCGACCGCGCCCGGCTACAGCAGGACACCGAGCACTTTGAAAAGACGCTGATCATTGTGGAGGACGAGCTGCGCAAGCGGTTGAAGTGCGACAACCTGGACTTTGACAAGGATGCGCAGTTGGCCGACGCCATGGATCGCGCCGGGCTGGTGCAGGAGTGGATCAAGACCCCCACGGGCAAGCGCAGCACCAAGCGCACCAACTTGATGAAGGTGTGCAGCGACCCCGAGCTGTTCCAACTGCTGAGCTACCGGGGCGCCCTTAGCACCTGCCTGACCACCTTTGCTCGGCCCTGGCTGCGCCTTTCGGCAGCGGATGGGCGCCTGCACACGGAGTGGAACCAAGTGCGGGGCGACCGCTCCAGCCGGGACATGGCAGGCACACGCACCGGGCGGTTGTCCTCCATGAACCCCAATTTCCAGAACATCAGCAACGAGTTTGAGTCCATTGTGGTGCCCCCTGGGTTGCCACCCCTGCCGCTGATGCGGCGCTACATCCTACCGGAGGAAGGCCATGTCTGGCTCAAGCGTGACTTCAGTGCTCAGGAAATGCGGATCATGGCTCACTTCGCTGAGGGCCGCCTGTTCGAAGCCTTCCGCACCGACCCAACAACCGATCCACACGATGCAGTTCGGGGAATCATTAAAGATCTCCTTGGAATTGACATGCCTAGAAAGTACGTCAAGATTACAGGCTTCGGTATCATGTACGGACGGGGGATCCCTAACTTGTCAGCCGCCCTCGGCGTCGATGAGCAAGAAGGACGACGAGTACGTGATGCTTATTTCACTGCCCTTCCGGAAATCAAGGTACTCAGCAAGTCCACCAGCACCCGGGGCAAGCGCAACGAAGCCATCCGCACCTGGGGCGGGCGACTCTACTATGCCGAGCCCCCTACCGTAGACCCGAAGACTGGAGCCCGCCGCTCGTTCGAGTACAAGCTGCTGAACTATCTGATTCAAGGTAGCGCGGCCGACCAGACCAAGCAGTCTGTGGTTGACTGGGAAGCGGGCCGCGCCAGCACGGACGTGTTCCAGGCCACTGTACATGACGAAATTTGTATCAGTGCTCCCATTGACGACCAGCGCGGCGCCATGCAGCGCCTACGCCTTGCCATGGACGCTGACAGGTTTGACGTTCCCTTCCGTAGTGAAGGTTTTGCCGGTCCCAACTGGTGTGATATCGAGGAGTATGAAGCATGAGATGGTCTTTTTCTAAGTGGGAAACTTACTTCACCTGCCCAGCGAAGTATCGCTTCCGCTACATCAACAAGCTACCTGAACCACAGAGCACGGCGGCAGCCCGAGGCACCGACATGCACGCGATGGCGGAAAACTACATCCTTGGCAAGCACGACGACTTGAGCTGGTTGAAGAACAAAGCCATCGTCCCGGTGCTGAACGACTTCCGCCACCACACCAACGGCGATCGCCACATGGAGTACAAGCTGAGTTTCGACGCTGAGTGGGATCAGTGCGGGCACAGGTCGGAGAACACAGCCTGCACCGGGGTGCTGGACGCTGTGCGTGTGCAGGACGGCGTGGTGTACATCGCAGAGTGGAAGTCTGGCAAACCCAAGGAAACCCACGCCGATCAGCGGAAGCTCTACGCACTGTTCGGGCTGCGCCGCTGGCTCGGAGTGGAGCGGGTCGAGGCCACAACCTACTACTTTGACGACACCAGCCCAGCCCAACGGCTTGTCGCCAGCGCGGCCACGGCGGAGGACAAGCTGCGGGCCCTGTGGAATGGGCGTGTGGAGACCATGGAGGGCGACAAAATCATGGCCCCCAAGGCGAACGCGGGCTGCTATTGGTGCGCCTACAGCAAGAAGAAGGGTGGGCCATGCCCCCTGTAAAGGAGGCTGACATTGAGCTGAAGGTGGTGGCCTGGGCCGAGCAAAACGGCTGGGTCGCCATCAAGCTCAATCTACAGGGGAACACCGGCTGGCCGGACAGACTGTTCGTGGGGCGGTTTGGGCTGGTGGTGTTCATTGAATTCAAACGACCTGGGGAGCGCCCCAGATTGCTCCAGTATGTGCGGCTGTGGATGTTGCGCACGCGGGGCCATGTTGCGGAGTGGTGTGACAATGTTCAAGCCGGAATTGAAATCCTTCAAAGAGCGGATGCATCCGTATCAGCGGCGTGGCATCGCCTTGGCCGTGCGGCAAGCGACAGTCGGTTTGCTACTCCGCCCCGGGGCGGGCAAGACGAGCACGATGCTGGCTACCCTCCGTATCTTGCTGGACAAGAAGCTTTGCCGACGAATGCTGGTAATCTCGACGAAGCGGTCAGTGCTGGACACGTGGCCGCAGGAGCCCCAGGCGTGGGAGGAGTTCCAGCATCTCAAGGTGCATGTGTTTCACGACAAAGGCCGCATCAACCCACCCGATGATTGTGACATCTACTGTGTCAACTTTGACAACATTGAATGGCTGCTCAACAGTCCATACATGGAGTGGTTCAAGGGGGAGGTGTTGTGTGTTGACGAGAGCACAGCATTCAAGAACCCACAGACAAAGCGGTTCAAGCTGCTGAAAACGATCCTGAAGAAGTTTGCCCGCCGCTACATCCTCACCGGCACGCCCAGCCCCAATGGGTTGATTGACCTATTTGGGCAGATCTACATTCTGGATGAGGGCACGGCCCTGGGCAGATATATCACGCACTATCGCAACACATACTTCTACCCCACCGGATTCGGAGGCTACGAGTGGAAATTGCAGCCCGGGGCGGAGGAGCGGATCGCCAAGCGGATTGCTCCCATCACAATGGTGATCAACGAGGAGGAGATCGGAGGGCTACCAGACCTGACATACAACTATCGGATCGTACGCCTGCCCCCAAAGGTGATGGCCGAGTACAAGAAGATGGAAGATGAGCTGGTGGCTGCGGTGGAGGGCGACCTGATCGTGGCCGCGAACGCTGCGGTGGCGTCCGGCAAGTGTCGACAAATTACCGCTGGCGCCCTCTACAATGGGGATGGCGCCCTGAGCGGGGACTGGCAAAAGGTGCGTGACTATGCGATTCTGCACAAAGAGAAAATTCGGGCCGTTGAAGAGCTTCTTGATGAACTCAACGGAGAAAGTCTCTTCCTACTATATGAATTCGATTTTGAGCGGGAAATGTACCTCGAAGCTCTCGGCTCACAAGCGCGAGCGATTAGTGGTTGCACTGACCGGGAAGCCTCTGCCGCCATTCAAGCCTTTCAACGAGGTGAACTGCGGGTACTTCTGGGTCAGCACGCGTCGGCTTCTAAGTCACTTAACCTACAGTTTAGCTGTTCCAACATCTGCATGTCCACCGTCTCCTGGAGCGAAGAGCACTATGACCAAGGTATTCTTCGTGTCCGACGCCAGGGCAACAAAGCTGAGAAAGTCACGCTTCACTTTATCGTTGCGAAGGACACTATCGATGAGAGGGCAGTGCAGACGGTCCAGGCCAAAGATCGTGACCAACGTAGCTTTATGACCATGTTAAAGGGGTTGCGCCGTCGGTAGGACAGTGGTAATATGCTGGTGTGCTGAGTTAAATCCTGTTGAGTGAGCAAACCGTGAATGTTTTTTACCTGGACACCTGTCCAGCTAGCTCTGCTGCCGCCCTGCACGATAAGCATGTCGTAAAGATGGTGCTTGAAAGCGCACAGATTCTATGTTCTGTGCGTCACCGCGCAGGCTGGGTAGCCCCCTACAAACCCACCCACCTGAATCACCCATCTGTTAAATGGGCTGGCGCCAGCGTGCGCCATTATCAGTGGGTGCTGGAGCACTTCACCGGGCTGCTGCGTGAATACACCTATCGCTTCGGCAAGGTGCACGCCTGCGCAGAACTGCTGCCAACCCTGGAACATCTGCCACCGCTGGTGGACGCGGGCTTTGCCCCGCCCCCGCAGTGCATGCCAGATGAATTCAAGGGCCCCTGCCCTGTGACAGCATACCGAGCATATTACCTTGGACGGAAGGTACAACAGTCTCGATGGACGCGCCGTCCCGCGCCCGCTTTCATTCCTGGAGAACCCCAAATGACCGAAACCGCAGTTGCTTCCACCTCCACCCGTGCCACCGGCCCGCGCGGCCCCAAGGGCGTGGACTCTCACGCTCGCCTGACCGTGCTGGTGGGCGACAACCCCAAGCGTCCGGGCAGCAAGGCGCACGACCTGTTCAAGCTGTACGAGGGTGTCAGCACCGTGGGCGAGTTCCTGGCCAAGGGGGGCACCACGGCAGCCATCCACTACGATGCCAGCCACGGCTTCATCCAGGTGGAAGGCTTTGAGCCGAAGGCCCTGCCCGAGCGCAAGGCCAAGCCCGCCCCGGTGGAAGCTGAAGCCGCCCCCGCCAAGAAGGCTCGCAAGGGCAAGAAGAAGGCTGCTGAAGCCGAAGCGCCTGCCGAAACGGCCGACACCACGGCTGTTGAAGAGCAGATGTAAGCCGGTGCTCGCCATGGAAGAACTACAAATTTACCGGGGCGTCTATGTGCGTCCCGGCACCATGGATGAGTACATCGTGCGGGAGGTCAAGTCGGCCTACAAGCTGCTTGACCTCCAGCCCGGTGACCGTGTGCTGGACATCGGCGCCAACATCGGAGCGTTCACTCGCTTGGCCACGGGTGCAGGCTGTCACGTCTGCGCCATTGAGCCGGATCCAGAAAACTTCTTACTGCTGATGCGCAACGCGTCGGCCGCTGCGCTCATCAACGCCGCAGTGACTATTGACGGGCGCCCCGTCACCCTCTACGTCAACAAGGGCACCAACAAGGGCCTCCACTCTACTGTGCCCACCCTGGGCCGCGACAAAGTGGACGTTGACTCTGTGTCCATCCACAACGTGCTGCTCGAGTTTGAGCCTGACAAGGTCAAGATTGACTGCGAAGGGGCAGAGTACGAGTTTCTGCACGTCATCTCGGCAAACCGAGACATCAAGCGGGTGGCTGTGGAATACAACCTGAGCCGGAAGCACGAGCAACAGGCTGCCCGCGTCGCCCACGATCAGTTCCTCCTTGGCCAGTGGCAGTGTCTGCGCGAACCGCGCTTTGGCACGAAAGCCTGGGCCACAATGGCTGTCTACAGCCGGGAGTAAACCATGGACATCATCATCCCCTCCAGTGGGCGCCCTGACAGGCAGCCCACGCTGGAGCAACTCGTCCGCGCTGGACTGCGCCCTATCTTGCTGGTGCAGTTTAATGAGTTCTCCATGTATAAGGAGTGCTGGGGTAGCATCGCCCGGGTGCATCCGCTGCCCCCCAGCATCACAACCATCGCCCCCACACGCCAGTGGATTCTGGAGCATGTGGGGGAGAGCGATCGCTTCTGCATGGTAGACGATGATCTGTGGTTCTACACTCGCCGTGAAGAAGACCGTGGGCGGCTACGGGAGTTGACACCCTATGAACTGCGCGAAGGGTTCCAGACTCTTGATGATCTACTGAAGCCGGACATGGTGCGCCATGTGGCCCACGCGGGCTTCGCCGCCCGGGAAGGTGCCAACCGCAACACGGACCCCTACATCTACAACACCCGCATCATGCGGGTGCTGGGGTATCGCCGCAGCACGCTCATTGACGAGAACATTCGCTTTGACGCGGTGGAGGTGATGGAAGACTTTCATGTGGCTCTCTCTTTGTTGGAAAAGGGCTACGGAAATGTTGTGGCGAACAATTGGTGCCACAATCAGGCAGGCAGTGGAGCGCAGGGTGGGTGCAGCGTGTGGCGCACCCCTGAGCTCCAGGCCCGGGCAGCGCATCGGCTGGCCGAGCTGCACCCAGGACTAGTCCGTGTGGTTCAAAAGGAAACGAAGACCGCATGGGGTGGGGGCGTCCGGACGGACGTTGTTGTGCAATGGAAGAAGGCTTTCGAAAGGAGCTACCATGAAGACGCTGAATGATGTTTGCTTGGATCTGTGGGCCTGGGTGAAGACTGCCCCCAACGGCCCCGAGCGCGCCCTGCGCGGCGCCCTGGTGGGCGTGGTGGTGCTGCTGTGCGGCCTGGGCGTGGGTGCCGGGGCTGTGGTGTTGGCCATTTGGATTGCAGACCTTGTGCTGACAATCAGTGTGTGGGTGTTGGGCATCGTGGGGCTGTGCATCGGCGTCGCCTGGATGAGCACGCTGCTGTGCAGCATCAACAAGGGAGAGAATGATGCTACGCCTCGGTGAGCTGGCCTACTGGATCAACGAGCGGGAGCGGGTGCGCCAGCGCAAAGAGTCTGGCGCACCTCCACCCTGGACCAACAACACCATCATCGCCAACACCCGCTTCTGCAACGTGCGCCGTGAAGACGACAAGGTGACCCGCTGGATCCGCCAGAATTGGGGCGGCTACGTTCATCACAAGAATTACACCCTGGCGATGGCGCTGGCCCGCTTCATCAATTGGATCCCCACCCTGGAGGTGATTGCGTTTCCAGAACACTGGACACCGAAGGCCCTGAAGGACTTGCTGTACCTGCGCGCAAAAAACGAGCAGGTGTTCGGCGGGGCGTACATCATCAGCACCAATGGGCGCAAGATGTCCAAGATAGACTATGTGGTGGACGTGGTGTTGGACCCACTCCATAACAGCCTGCACGCCCCATTTGTACAGCGGATGTTCGACCGCCCCTGTACCCTGCTGGAAGCTCACCACTGGTTTATCCAGCAGCAGGGGATCGGCAGCTTCATGAGTGGGCAGCTCATCGCCGACCTGAAGAACACTGCGGGCCACCCCCTGAGCTACGCCTTGGACTGGGAACGGTTCTGCTGTGCGGGGCCCGGCAGCAAGCGGGGGCTGAATCGCCTGTACGGGCGCGACGTGAACGCGGCCATGACCGAAGAGGTGTTCCAGGAGCTCATTCAACCCCTGCACGATCTGCTACCCCCGTTGCTGGATCGTGCAGTGTTCACTCACCCTGTTCTGCACATGCAAGACATCCAGAATTGCATGTGCGAGTTTGACAAGTTTATCCGCGTGAAGGAGGGCGGGCGTGCAAAATCAAACTATCGTGCAAGGTAAGATGCACCTGCAAAAGTCCCGGGGTAGCCCGGGCTACATCGGACTCGTGGTGCCCTTTGAAAACCCTGATCAATGGTACTACGAGCCGTTCCCAACTCTTGAGCTGGCGCAGCACTACGCCCATCAACACTCACTCGTCATCGAAGAGGAATACCATGAGCCCAAAGTTGATTCAAGCCCGGAACGTTAATCACGCCCTCAGCGACGCCTTCTGGTGGCTGAAAACTGCTGGCTACACCAACACCAGCAGGAACGGCCCCGTGGTGGTGGCCCCCGGCCCGGTGCTGACTACCTACACCCATCCGATGGAGCGGGTGTTGTTCACCGCGCGACGCAACGCCAACCCATTCTTCCATCTGCTGGAAAGCATTTGGATGCTGGCGGGGCGGGCGGACGCAACCTGGGTGGAGCGCTTCAACAAACGGATGCGTGAGTACGCAGAGCCCCACAGCGACACGATTCACGGGGCGTATGGTCGACGGTGGCGCAGGCACTTCGGCATCGACCAACTGAAGAGCGCTTTTCGCCTCTTGTCACGCGACAGCAAAACTCGACGCGCTGTGATCGGCATGTGGTCGCCTGAGTACGATCTGGACTCCTCGGCCAAAGATGTGCCCTGTAACACCCACATCTACCTGGACACCACTCAGGGCGAGCTGACCATGACCGTGTGCTGCCGCAGCAACGACGCTCTGTGGGGTGCCTACGGGGCCAACGCAGTCCACTTCAGCATTCTTCAACAGGCTCTGGCAGAGGGGCTCGGAGTTGCTGTGGGGGCATACCATCAGTTCAGCAACAACCTGCACGCCTACCCCACAGTGGAAATGGCGGGGGAGTTCTTGCAAAGCCCGCCGGAGCCGGACGACCGCTACGCCACCGACCCGCGCTGCAAGGTGTTGCCTCTGCTGAACGAGGAGGACACGCTGTGGTCATTCCTTCAAGAATGCCAAGTGTTTTGTGAGTTGGACCACTACGATGGGGACAACAAGTTCCTCGCCACGGTGGCCCAGCCGATGCGGGATTACTACCTGCATCGCAAGGAGGTCGGGGCCCTCATTTTCCTGCGGGAAATGCCCGACTGTGATTGGAAGTTGGCCGCAATCGAGTGGCACGAAAGGAATGTGAAGTGAGCAAGGCAAACGACACCCAGGTGGGGGGCACCCACTACAACCAGAAGGACAAGCCCCAGCATTGGGACTTGGTGCAGATGTATGGGTGGGACTACTTCCAGGGTCAAATCACCAAGTACCTGATGCGCTGGAAGACGAAGCACAACACCCCAGAAGGCAGACTGGAGGACTTGAAGAAGGCTCGCCACTTCCTCGACAAGTACATCGAACTCCAGCAGGCCAACGTAGTCCGGGTCACGGAGGGGCAGGGCACGAGCAACGAGAAGATTCTGGCTGACATGCACGAGAACATCCGCCGCCAATTGGCCAAGGAGGCAGAGTCTTTGGCGAGGAACGAGAAGCAGATCTATGCTCGCTCGCTGCTTCCACAGGATTGCACGCAGGTCAGCAATGAGCACTTCCAGTGTGAAGGCTACTACGGCGACAACACTCAACTCTACAAGTGTCTGCGCTGTGGCGCGAATTTGCGAGCTGGGGGGCTGTTCGAAGCAGAGGTGCAACATCGAGTGTGTGCTGCAGAGCCAACGTCTGGTTACGTTAATCAAGGGTAAGCTGGTTGCGTCCGCCCCTGACATGGTTATGCTGTGGGCACCGCAGCGGGGGCGGCGCGTTACCGGGCAGACCAGCCCTCCCCGTAGGTCACCAACAATAGGAGATCCCGTGCTGCACAACCTGTTCAAACGCGCCTATCTGCGCTGGCTGCTGTGGGCCTACGCCGACCTGACAAGTGAGAACCCGCTGCATCCCGACATCCCTGGCTTGATGCGAGACATTCAAGCCGTCAACCTCTCGTCCCAGCCTGTGTGCTGGGACGAGGTCTTCAAGTACTTCGCTGTGCGTGTGCTGTACGCGTCATGGCTGGTACTTGCCTATCAATGCGGCAGGCTGGCCGCTTAACCTGGAGAAGTGAAATGTCCAATGAAGTGAAAGAATTCGTCCGCGTGGCGAAGCAGCAAGATGCCAAGGTGGTCCAGAAGAACTTGGCTGAACCGGCCAAGATCGAAGCTGGCAAGGGCCTGATGTTCCTCGTGGAAGGTGGCTCCCCTGGCGGCATGCAACGCTGCGAATGCGGCAAGGTGGCCCCGCAGGTCTGTCACCCCATCTAAGCGCCACGCTGCCCCGGCGCTTTCAGGGGCAGCAACCATGTCAACTCTGGAGATTTCAATGAGCAACACCAACAACCTGGAACTGAACAAGGGCGACGACTTCATCGTTGCGGTGGACGTCAGCGGCAGCATGCAAGCCACGGACTGCCCCGGGGGCGTGACGCGCATCAAGTTCGCGGCGGAAAACTTCCGCACCTTCGCCAAGGAAGCCGCCAAGTGGGACACCGACGGCGTCAGCCTGTACGCCTTCGGCGCCCGGGTGCACAGCTTCCCCGACGTGGCCGAAGCGCAGATCGACGCCACGGTGGACAAGCTGCTGGGCCTGCCCCTGGAAGGCATGACCCGCACCGACCAAGTGATCGCCGCTGCCTACAGCGAGCACAAGGCCCGCAAGAACGAGCAGACCGTGCTGATGGTCTTCACCGACGGCGAGCCCAGCGACGCCGATGCCGTGCTGCGCATCATCGCGGACATCACCAACGAGGTGAAGGACGAGCGCGAGTTCAACGTCATCTTCATCACCGTGGGCGACCGCTCCCCCAGCCTCCAGGCTTTCCTGGACAAGCTGGACGACGCCATCCCCGGGGCCAAGCACGACATCGTGGACGTGAAGAAGCTGGAGGAGGTGGACTTCTACGCCGCCTTCGACGGTGCCCTGAACGGCTGAGTGCATCCAGGCAACAGGGGCTAGTTTTCTAGCCCCGATAGGGTACAGTGGGCCCCGGCCCTACCAAAACGGGGTCCGTACAATGTTTCAACCAACCTGGAGATCGCAATGAGCGGTAACATGAATGAGATGAGCACCAGCGAACTGAACGCCCTGGTGGCGGCAGCACAGAAAACCCTGAAGGGCAAGGTGGCTGTGGACGTGGCCGAGGTCAAGCACCACGGCAGCCAACTGATCCTCCCCGAGGGCATGTCCCTGGATGGTGCGATCGACCTGATCAAGCGCCGCCAAGCCTGGGAAACCCAGACGGTCAAGGTCTTCGAAGAGGTGGACTGCTTCGTGTGGGACGGCGCCAACGCGCTGAACGACGTGCTGGAAGAGGTCTACGGTTGGGCCCCCACCAGCGCAGGCAACTCCAGCATCAACGTGGAAGTGGCCTACGGTGTGACCAAGGCTGTGCCGTGGGGCAGCTTCGATCTGCCCGGGGTGCAGGCCCGTGTGGACACCGGCTACACCCGCAAGAATGGCCGCTTCATCTTCCAGCTGGAAGCCAAGGTGACCCGCGCCCACGAACATCACGTCAAGGCCCTGTTTGCCAAGGTGCAGGCCCGCGTGAAGTCGCACAGCATCTACAAGGGCAAGGCCATCAAGCTGCGCATGCGTGACGAAAACGGCGAGGCGATGCCCCTGCCGGTGGTGGAGTTCCTCAACACGGACGCCATCAAGCCCGAGAACCTGATCTACAGCAAGGACGTGATGGCCCAGGTGGAAACCAACCTGTTCACCCCCATCCGCCGCGTGCATGACCTGATCGCCAACAACATCCCCGTCAAGCGCGGCGTGCTGCTGGCGGGCACCTACGGCACCGGCAAGACCTTGGCTGCCACGGTGGCCAGCCGCATCGCGGTGGACAACGGTGTGACCTACATCTACATCCCCCACGCCGACGAGTTGGCCGATGCCGTGCAACTGGCCAAGCAGTACCAGTCCCCGGCCAGCGTCATCTTCTGCGAAGACGTGGACCGCGTGCTGAGCGGCGACCGCACGCAGGGCATGGACGACATCCTCAACATCATCGATGGCATCGATACCAAGGATGCTCGCATCATGGTGGTGCTGACCACCAACGACATCAAGAGCATCAACCCCGCCATGCTGCGCCCAGGTCGCCTGGACGGTGTGGTGGAGGTGACCACCCCTGATGCCGAAGCGGTGGAACGCCTGATCCGCTACTACGGTGGCGACGCCATCAGCCCCGAGGCCGACCTGACCGCCGCTGGCAAGGAACTGGCGGGCAACATCCCGGCCACCATCGCCGAAGTGGTCAAGCGTGCCAAGCTGGCGCAGATGTCTCTCGGCAAGGCTGGCGACCCGCTGGGCAAGCTGGACGGCGACGGCCTGCTGATTGCGGCCAAGAGCATGAGCGGTCAACTGCGCCTGCTGGCCGAGCGCATCGCCGCCGACGAGGAAGAGAAGACCATCCCGCCGCTGGAGCAAAGCCTGGGCGCTGTGATGATGAGCGCTGTGCAAGCCAGCATCGCCGTGGAGCGTGCCAAGGCCACTGCCTGACCAACCCATCCCCGCCTGAAGGGGTAAACTGTAGGGGCCCCGCATGGGGCCCCTTTTTACTTTGGAGATGAGCCATGCCCAAGTACACTGACATGCTGCAACTGTGCGCCGCAGACCCGCTGCCCGGCCTTGCCCTGGGTGCCCCCTTGCCCCGTGCGCCTGCGCGCCCTGTGGCCCCGGCCTGGGCCCCTGTTGCGGGGCGCCCCCACCTGTGGCAAAGCCCCGCGGGCGCCCTGGCCTACCGGCCCCCGGAACCTGCCAAGCCGCAGCCCGCCAAGCCCCTGGAAGACGCAGCCAATCAACTGATCAAAGACACGCTGGCGGGCACTGTGGATCCCTTTGGGCCGCTGCGAGGGCTCCCCACGGGGTTGTACATCGTGGAACATTTGCACAACGGGAAGCACAAGCCGTATGCCCGCTATTGGGATCCAGCCAAAGAACATCTGTCCTACGCCATCAGCGTGAACACCCCCATGTATGACCAGCATGTGTCGCAGGCACGGCGGAAGCTCAAAGCTGAAAGTCTTGAATCTGCCCCGGTGGTGCGGGTCATCGATACGCTGGGCGTCACCCACTTCGCCTACCGCGCGCTGAAACACGTTGGAATGCTGTGAGCATCACCCGCTACTACAACAGGATGGCCCAGGTGGTCTTCCTGTTGGTGGGCGCCCCACGCACCATCCCGGAGCTCATTCATCTGTTGGGTATGCGCACCGATCGTGCCAGCGCCCACACGCAGATGAAGCGATATCTGGTTGCCCTTGAAGAAGAGGGCTTGGTGGCCCAGGTGGGCTTTCGTGACTCAACAGGGAGGGGTGGGCGCAAGTCCACCATCTGGGCATGGGTTCCAAAAGGTGGCGCTACAACCGGAAGATGAAGTGTCAGTGCGGGGGCTATTGGTTCCCGCACAGGCGCGGGGGCGGGGCGTGCCACCATGCTCCGCTGCTCACGCAGGCGCGAATTCTTGCTCGGCGGGAAGGTCGTGACGTTCTGCAAGCGGTAGCCGACGTACTATACGATCACCCTGAGCAGACTGCAGGACCTCCAGGGGAGTGCCCATTTTAGCATCCTGGCGGAAAAGCAGAACCTCAGCCGCCCGGCGCCGCACCAAGCCGGGCAGCACGCGCCCCCCGCCATAGATCCACTTGGCAAACTCTCGTTCAGCGCCCGCCCAATCGCGGGCGTTTACCTTCTTACGGAGCGTGCTGCCTGCATAGGCTGCGGGGCCCAGATTAAAGATAAAGTCTGCCACAGCGGCAAGGCGCCCCGGGTAGTGGGCAAGCCCTGGGCTAAGGCGCAAGGCGTGCCCCACATACAGGGGTAGCACAGCACGCAGGCGGGCCCGTGCCTGGGCCACGGTACAGGGCGCCACATGCAAGCCCGCCACGCGCAAGCCGTAGCCCTGGGTGGCATAGCCTGCCGGGCAAATGTAGGGGTACACCAAGCCGTCCCGCCCCACGCGGGCAAGCCCTTCAAAGTGGACGCACAGGCTTTCCAGCCCAGGGGGCACAGCGGTCATCGGCCGAACTTGCGCAGGGCGCGATCCACAAACCAGAAGCTCAGCATGCTACCGACCAAAGACTTGTCAAACTCTGTGTAGAGGTCGACAATAGCCCGGTCCCAAGTGATCCCACCCTGCGTGGCGATGTAGAATAGGGCCACCTTGTACAACGTGTAGATCAACACACAGTGGTAGTAGGTGAGGAATGGGCGCAGCGTGGCGTTCACAGCATCCACCCACGGCACCCCCGTGAGTTGACCCTGGCCCTTCAAGGCTTCCAGCAGACCCTGACTCCAGGCGGCGTCCTGGGTCACAGTCGACTGCACAGTGAGCTCTTCTCTCTTCTGCTCGCCCTGCACCTTGGCCAACTGAATCTGCTTGTCAAGCAGGGCCAGCTCCTGAGCATTCTCCTGCTTCTTATGAAACAGCTCGACAAAGTTAGGGGCGAGGCGGAACAGTCCGCCAAGCAGAAGAGATAGAAGTTCCATTTTAAGCCTGCAAGTAAGAGAGTGCGGTTTCAGTCGTCTGGACGATGCAGTCAATCAGCAGAGCTCGACCAGCCACAGAGACGTGAGCTCCGTCAAAGCCCCCGCCTGCGGGCGGAAGGGCCCATGCGGCGTTACTGCTGTTGATCCAGGCCACCCCTGCCGGGCGAATCACGGTGCCATTGCCCGCAGTCACAGAGCCGTCAAGCGGGTCAATGAAGACGCTGTTGGCATCCGCGAATTCCAGGAAGGCCCGCTTCAACGCATCTCGAATCAGCGGCATTTGCGCGGCGTAGGTCACCGTGACGTACCACGGGCCGATGATGACCAGAGGGCTGCTGGTGATTTCGCGCAGCTTAGTCCAAGCCACCACAGCCGCAGCAGCCTCCACGGCCGGAGCGGTGCCCGCTGTGGGGGCGTTGTAGCCGTGACCGACCACCACAGCATCGATTGGCGAGGCCATCAGAGTCGCGGTGTTGAGGTTGAGCACGTCAACAAGATTGCGGCGACCCCCCGCGTTGGCGGTGTAGCTGGTGCCCCCCACGCCACAGGGGAACAAGTGACTGAAGCCCAGCAACTCAGCCGCCTGAACACCCGCTTCGTGCAGGGCCAGATTGTAAGCAGGCTGCTCCGTGTCAAAGAACGAGTCCATGAACATGGCGACCATCGGTGCGCGCTGCGTGGGGCGGCTGATGGTCGCGTTGCTGGCGACAGCCGCGTATTGCAGATTCATGTTGCCAGACGTGGAAACACGAATGCGACGGCGACGCCGTGCGCCCCCAATGGTGATGGTGAACTTGCGGGAGCTCCCCGTAGCACCTGGAACAATCGGCGCTTCGCCAGCCAGCACGCCGTCCACCCGCACCTGAAGTCGGAGGTTAGGAGACCCAGCGGTGATTGAGAAGATGCCGACATCGATGACGTCGGCTTCAGTCATAAACTCGATAGCGCGGAACTTGCCCACCTGACCGTTCGCGCCAAAGCCGGAATCGTTGGTGGAGCCATCAAGATGGGACCATGCGGAATTTCGCAGCGTGGTGCCCGAGCCAGCGACAGTCACCAAGTTGGGTGCGCTGTATTGATCAAAGGAGTCGGCCGAGCCCAGGAAGTTGACAACGTTCCCGAGCGAAGTGGCGCCACTCGATTCCACAATCGAAACCAGCGGGGTGGGCAGATCTTCGGCCACCCAAGTGACCGTACCGTCCGAGATGGTGCCGCTGGTCGCATAGGTGGGCGCAGTGGCGCCCGTGGTGCCTCCGACGCTGGCGCGCAGCCGCTGGGTCGCCGTCAGGTACATGATCTGTCCAGCGCGGACCACAGTGCTCGCAGCCCATGCGCGCCCCACCAAAGAGGAGCGCTGACCCAGCAGCCACCAGCGCACCGTGTTGTCGGTGATTTCACCCGGCGTGGCGCCTGGAGTGTAGCTGGGCGCTGTGGTGCCCGTGGTGCCTGCCGTGGTCACCACGGCGAGCTCCCCGTTGGGGAACACCCGCACATCCTGCACCACCAAGACTTCGCCGGGCAACCAGGGTTGAGCGGGGGCGTAAGCGGCCTGTCGGGCAGCGTCGCGCAGTTGACGACGAAGCGAGGCCGTGTTGGTAGAATTCATCCGCCCAGAAGGAGAGATCTCGGGCCCCTCCGGGTCAAAGCCGATGGCCGGTTGACTGGCTGCTGCGCGCCGCGTGTAGGGAACAACAGGGCCAATTTCGTTAGGGTAAGACATGAGCTATCTCCTTCTGACTCCCCGCATTATACCCGGGGCCGGTGTGGGTGAGCAAGGCGCGTCAACGCTTCGCTTCGCGTAGCGTGCGCTTGATGTCGTTCAAGTCTTCTTTGACCGAACTAAACTTCTCAGAGACTTGACTGTCCTGCAGGGCGTCCTTCTGCTGCTGGTAGGAGCGGTTCTCCTCCAGAATGGCGATGCGCTTGTCCAGGGCGTAGTAAGCCGCCAACGCGGCACTCAGCATTGTGATAGCAGTGATGATGTGCCCAAGGCTGACGGTGGGATCGAATGTTACCTGATTCGACATGATTACTCCGATTACAGTGCCAAGTAGATCTTAGCGAACAAGCCCGCAGCCTTGTTCTTCGTGCCGCCAAACGCCGAGACGGTGATGGTGTGGGTGTGATCCCCGGCAGCATTGGTGTTAGAACTGGTGTTTTGATTGAAGCCGTTCGTGACCGTGTCTGCATCCCCCTCGCTGGTGCCAATGCGCATCGAGTGAACGTGTTCACCCGCGTTGGCTGCGGTTGCGGTGTGGGTGTGGGTGAGGACTTCGCCCACGGTGCGGGTGCCCACACTGCCGGACACAGCAGCCACCAGGGCGTCCCCGTCTTCAAGATTGGGCAGCGGGAATCGCTTGTTGGCGGCAAAGTCAGCCGCAGCGTCCACGCCCCGGGTGCTGGGCGCCCCGGTGTTATCCTGGATGGGGTAATCCGCGTTGTTCGTGCTTTCCCACAGCAGGGTGAACAGGGCGGAAGTGTCCGCGTTGGCGCGCACGGTGGCTCCGCTGGTGGCGCTGCCAATGGTGCCCCCATTCATCGCCACAGTGCCCGTGGGCGGGTTGGTGGCCATGGAAGGCACGAGCTGCCCGGTGTGATACTGGCGCACACCAGCCATCGCAGCCGCGATCAAAGCCTCCACCTGTGAGAGCCGCACAAGCCCGTTGGGGGTGGAGGCGTCCACAGCCCGGGCAGGGCCATCCGTCGTGTTGACGGACATGCGCGCAGTGCCACCAAGCGAGATGTTCAGGCTGTTGGCTGCTCGGTCGTACTCGATGATGTCAGTGCTGTCCAGCGTGATCGTGGGCTTGGAGCTGGCCAACGTGAGCGTGAAGTTGGTGTCCACGCGGAAGCCATTCGCACTCAGCACTTGATTGCTGAATGTGTGATTGCCGCTGTGCGTGGGGTTGTTGCTCCAGGTGACGGAAGACGCAGCGATGGTCAGGGTGTCCCCGGCAGCGTCCCCCAAGGCCACATTCCCGTTGAAGGCGATGGCGCCACTGGCGGTGAACGTCGCGCACGAGATGTTGTCAGCGTAGAATCCAGTCGCTGTCCAACGGCTGATGTCGACATTGCCGATAGCGAAGCGAATATCCGCTGTGCCTGCGCGATAGATGCCCGCCCCAGCCTCCGCATTGAAGCTCAGCGTGGGGGCTGCCTGGGTGCCGTTGATCAGCTTAAGGGGAACAGACATACCCCCCTTGCCCGAGCGAGAAAGGCTGTCAGTCAGTGCGGCAGAGATATCCGACAGGGTGGTGTTCGCCCAATCTGGTTCAATCTCAGTTCCCTCAACCACCGGGTTGATGCCCGAAGGCAGGGTGTAGTTTCCGGAAGAATCGCGGCTCATTCTTGTACCTCCAGGGCGCCCAAGTTGGCAGTGTAGGGCATCTGGCGACGGACCATGTCCGCAAACGAGGGCTGCCACCCTTGTTGACCGAAGAGAAAGCGTGCCCCCGGAGCGGTTTGTCCCGCCAAGCTGATAGCATACAGGGGCGCTGCGGCTGTGGGCAGGGTGTAGGCCAGGGCCCCGGCTGTGGCTGCTTTGGCGGCGACCATAGCAGCCCGCGCGGCGTGCTGGGTGGGTTCGCGACCAATGGTGCGCAGGGCCGGACCCAGAAGCTGAGCCTGAGCAGGGGCTTGTTCTGTCGCGAACTGATTGCCCGGGGCCAACTTCTGATAGGCCCCCATCAAGTCATCAACCTGCATGTTGCGCTGTCCGCGCACGCTGCTCGCTGCCTCGACAAGCCGCTTTGCCTCGAAGTTACGCGCATCCACATCCCGCAGAGTGGTCATCTCTTGCGGGCTGAAGCGCGGATTGCGGACAAGCTCGTCAAACCGATTCTTCACGGCGATGAGGGCCTGCTTGGCTTGACGCTCCTGCACCGTGTTGGTGGGGAAGGCGTCGATCTGGTCCTGCAGAACTTGCCGGTACTCGGTCATCTTTTCCGGGCCCATGCGCAGCGTGTTCCGCGTTTGCGGGAACACAGACTCAAGGCTTTCAAAAGCCATTTGCCGAGAGTCATTACGAATGCGTGCGTTGGTGACCACGCGGTTCAAGTCCGTGCGGTTGGCGTTGGAAAGCGTGAAGGTCTTGCCTGCGTACAGACTGGAGTAATCGCGCTCAATGCGCTGAATGGCCTCGTCTGCCAACTCTGCGGAAGTGAGATCGTCAACAGCTTGCCCCGGCATGATCCGACGGGCAGCCGCATTCAGAACCTCCTTACCCTGGCGGTCCTTCACCTTGGTCACACCGCTGGTCAGCGCGCCGATGAAGCGCCCGGTCTTGGACTCAGCCCCCTGTTGCAGCGTGGGATTGACCCCCTGGCGCATCAATTGTTCAGCCTCCGCCGAGGGGCGGAACATGCCCGTCAGCCCCTTGGTGATGCCTTGCAGGGCGCCTGCGGTGATACCCCCGGCTGCTGCGGCCTTCAGAGCCTCCTTGCCCTTGTTGGCCAAAGTTTCCAGGTAGTCCGCCCCCTGTTCAACAGGATTCAAGAGCGCGGCCTGGGCTCCGCTGACTGCCGCAGCGTTGGCGATCGGGTTGCTGACCCCCCTTGCCGCCAAGCTCTTGCTCAGCTTGCTGCCGGGCAGCATCGTGGTGGCCACACCCATACCGATGTCGCCAGCGGTACGAAAGTTGGGGTGTGGATCCTGGGCCCGCTCACGCTTAATCTGCTCGGCGACGAGCGTGTCATCTTCGTTGCCCTTGCCGATGAGCTGCTTGATGCCAGACACCATCTTGACCATGTTGTCGTTGATGCCTGCATCAATAGACCGCAAGAATGGATTCAGCGGAGACTCTGTGGGCTTGGCAGGGGCTGTGGCAGCCTGCTTTGGGAACCGCTTTTGCAGGGCGGACTTGATCACCCCGGGGTCAGTACCCTCGGGGAACTCAGCAACCGAGCCATCCGGCAGTTCTACTTCAATCATTCAAGTTCCCCTGTTGCGGGGTTAAACTTCAGCCGCCCACCCTTGGCAGGCTTGGGGGCCGCTGCGGCAGGAGCCTTGACTGGAGATTCCTTGGGCTGGGGCAGTTTGCGCAGGTCCAGCCCACCCTGACCAACGTAGTTGTCAATGATTTCATTGCCATAGCTGGCCGACATGTTCTTCACGCGGGCGTTGAAGTTGCGGCGCACATTGTTCCAGCCGTTGCGCAGCGCAGCCTCGGACATGCCCTTACCGGCTGCGATTTCCTGCAGGAAGCGCACAGCTTCCGACTCCGTGACTGCGGCGCCGCTACGAGACTTCAGCAAGATGTTGGCGGCGGCTTGCATGTCGCTGCGCACCATCTGAGTCTGCTCGTCTTCCATGAAGCTGGGCACCAGACCAGCCAAGCGACCAAAGCCGGGCAGTTCGCCCTCTTTGAACTTGCCCAGCGTGTTTTCCACAGTTTCCAGAGCCTGATTGAATTCCGGGATGCCCGCCTTTTCAAGATCCTTGCCCAGCTTGATGGTGTTGTCGCTCAATGCCTTTGTCTTCTTGGCTTCCTCTTTGTCGCCCTGGCGCATGCCCGCCAGCAACAGACGATTGTTGTTGGCGTCGGCAGCGAGCTGAGCTCGAAGTGCATTGGCTTGAGCGGCGAGGCTGGCCTTCAAAGCGTTGGCTTCCTGGGCGCGCTCGCGAGCAGCCAATTGCTGAGCAATGATGTTCTGAGCGGCTGCAAGGCGAGAATCTCGACGGTCTTGCGTGCGCACAGGGTTTTCCACATACTCGCCAGACGGCAGCAAAGCCCCTTCCGCAGTCATCTTGGGGGCGCCCCCTTGGGCTTGCTTTGCAAGAATGTCTGCTGTCTGGGCCAGGGCGGGGTTCCGCAGCATGGGGGCCACAGCCTGAATCGTGTTGAACCGCTGCGACTGCTTGAGCGCGTCGGCCAGCTTGGCTTGATTCTGGCCACGCAGGAGCTCCGCCTGCTGCATCTGCTGCTGGCGGGAATCGGTGTTACCGAGTGCGTATTCCAGAAAGTCCATTTATCACCTCTTAGCGGATACCGAACATGCCGGAGCCGAGCGCGGCCGGACCCTGCACCGGCATTTGGAAGGGGCTTGGCGTGGGCTGCTTGGGCATGGCTTGCGCCGTGGGGGCTGTTGCTGCCTGGGTGGCGGCATTTTGGCGCAGCAGAGCAGCCATAAGGGCCTGATTTTGCTGGTCCTGCGCGCCCCGGGCTTTGCCTGCGGCCTCGCCCGCTTGGTTTTCCTTGTACATGCCCGCAGCCCGACTCAAGCCAGCACCAAGATATTCCATCGGGGTAGCCCCCACGGTCACCTGTCCGGCCTGACGCATCTGCGGGGTGGCCCCCATCTCGCTCAACATGCCTGCCTGCTTGCGGAGTTGTTCAGCCATAGCTTCCTGCTCACCAACGGTGCCAGACAACTCCATCAGCTTTTGCAGCTCTTCCATGGTAAGTGCATCCATCATCTACTCCTCAAGGGCGCCCGCCGAGCTGGGCATAGTCAACCATCATGTAGCCGCTGCTGTGCTGCTTCACAGCTCCGGGGTACTTGGCAGCCACCTCGTCGGCCATGAAGCCCCGCTCGCGATTACCGAAGATTGTGTATTCGTACACCGGCAGCCCAGCCTGAGTGCCGACCTCGACGATGTCGCTCTTCAAGCGGCGATCGCTGAAGAACATGGCAGCAGCCGCACCTGTGTTCATCATACCGTTCAGCATGGACGCCGTGTTGGCGTTGTCCACATTAACCGCGTTCAAGTTCGCGTTGTAGCCTTGCTGCATGGCGTTCATGAGTTGCGGAGTCTCAGCCTTGCCCGCAAGCGAGAAGCTCGGCATGGTGGGCATGTTCACTTGCTGACCAGTCAGCAACGCATTCAGTTCGCTGAGCGGTTGTCCCCGCTTTTGCAGCATCTCTGCAATCGACTGTTGGCGGAGCTGGTTCTGATACCCACCGAACGACAGGTTGTTCTGGAGCGTCTGGCCCAGAGCCTGATTGCCAAACTGCGCAGCCTGCTGATTCTGAGCGAACTGTTGTTGCTGCGCCGAGTTGCCGAAGCTGCCTGCACTCAAGTCTTGTTGGAACTGCTGGGCTGCCTCTGCTCGGCCGGATTCAATGGCTTGCAGACGAGCGGCGTTTTCACCCTCGTCCAGATCGCGCATGGCGTTCTTCCACGCCTCAGAGCCTCGCGTGAGCCCCTGATTAGCGAGCTGGGTTTCGGTAGCGCCGCGTCGCTGCTGGAGGGCGGGCTGCATGCGCTGCCACACCGCGTCCTGTGCTGTGTCGCGATAGTTGCTGCCTCCAGGCAGCGTGCGCTGAATATTGCCTGCATCTGCAATCTGCCCATTGGCAGCCGTGGGGGCGCCGAAGCTGAATGCCGAGGGGAGCTTGCCCCAATCCATCGGATTAGCTGTGGCGCTCGTGGCTTGACCGAGCAGTTGTTCAGCGGCGTCGCTGCGGCCCTGCGTGATCCGCTGCTGCGAATCCAGGGCCTTCTGCATCTCAGGGGTCACATTGATGTTCTGCGTCCACTGAGTGACTTCTTGACCCGTCGCTGGGTCAATAGCCTTGCCGGTGCCCCAGGTTTGCGAGCCAAACGGGGTGTTGACGTTCGGGCGGTTCGCCCACGTCTGCATGTTCGTCAGCTCTTTGCTGGCCTGCCCCTGCTCAAGTGCCGCCCCTCGATAATCAGGGGTGGCTGGGGCGCTGCTCTTCCCGCCGCCGCCGTGGTACTTCGAAGCAAAATAGGGGTCAACCGCCCCGTTTCGCTTCGCCTCGAGCCATCGTTGGAGATTCATGCTGCTTAATCCATCTACAGTCTGTCTTGTTCATCTGCAACAAGATCAGATCACCACCGTCTTCGTGACATCCAGGAAGTCTATGAACCTCCTGGAACCCAATCTTGCGTGTGAACGTCAAGATCTTTTGGTTGGTGCTGTTCACCGGAGCAAGCAGGTATTCGAGGCCAAGTTGAACAAATGGGTACTCGAAAGCCGCGCGTACAAACCGACGTGTGATGGCAGCGGGGTCGTCGGTCGCAAAGTGCATTTGACATGCTCGACCGACGAAGCCATTATACCCCACCACCGCGCGCAAGTGCAAGCCGTCCGCCACCCAGCCCAGGGCGCGAAAATCTTCAGCCGCACCGATGTGCGCGCGAACACTCAGCCACGCGAAAAGCAAATCACGGGGCTGAGTTACAATCACAGGGTGCCGCCCACCTGGGCCAGAATGTCGCAAGACAGAATGCGGGTGCCTCCAGGCACTTCAGTCTTCATGATGAGGCTGCCGTAGTAGCCCCGATCGCTGGGGGTGTCTCGCCACTGTCGATAATCTCGCATGGAGCTTCCCCACAGCGCAGTGCCCCAATCTTCAATCCCCCAGCCCTGTGGGATCTCAGGAACATCGGTGGCAGGCGTGTCGGCCGGACCCCCGCCTTTGAAGTCGGTCAGCATTCGCGTGCTGAAGTTGGGGCGCTGCTTGCAGACAAAGTAAGGACGGGCCATCTTGAAGGACTTAAGCAACCCTGGAGCGCCGAAGTCTGAATAGGCCCACTGCACGAGCCCTTGAATGAGAATGCCCCCGGACCCATCTTGCGCCACGCCATCCTTGGTGCCGCGCTGAACGATGTAAACCGTCCCGGTGTCTCCCCCAGAAAACATGAGGTCTGCGGCCACCACAGCACAGCGCATCGGCACGCCAGAGCTGGCGCCCCATGCGTTTGTGATCGTGTTCATGATGTATTGTCGATTCACCACAGACCCATAGTTGGGTACTGTAGCGATCAGCAGGTTCTGGCCATTCAATGTGTAGAGTCCCCAGCCCCGCTGATTGAAGCTGTACGCACTCTCTTGACTGAAGGTGGGTTGCACCTTTTCAGTGTAGTCGCTCTTGTCTGTAGAAAGGAAGTTTTGGCCGCCCCGGGTGACGAACGACATTGGTTGAATGCCCAGCGTGCTGAGCACGAGCAGGTCGCCTCCGTACTGAACAAAGCCACGTCGCCCGCTGGGAATCTGCCCAATGTTCCACTGACCCACCAGTCCAAAGGTGCTGGCGCTGCTGGGGTCCGTGCCCTTGTACACCAGAACATCACCATTGGTGCCAACGATGACCAGCAAATCGTCAATGCCCTCGCCGGCGTCGAGGGTCCAGTTCGCAATGAACTCAACCTTGCCCCCACGCTTGAAAAGAGGCCCAACATCCAGTTTGACTGCCGCACCATAGATGGAGTCGACAGGAAGATACCACAGATTCGTAGACTCCTGCTCCACAAACCACAGGCGCTTCTTCCAAGACAGAGGGAAGCACAGATCGTTGGGATTGATGTTGGTGACCTGCACATTGGTCACCTTGGCCCAGGTGGTGCCATCGTAGATGTGATAGCCATCTGTCTCGCTGCAAGCCACCAAGTAGCTTCCGCTGATGTTTGCAAACATCGTGGAGTGAACAACCCCAGCGGCCTCTGAGCCGGACAAAGAGATTGCAGGACTTGCGACCGGAGTGGGGCCGGTGTCAGTTACGTCGTAGATTCCGTTCTTGGTTACAGCCCACATCTTCCCCGGCACGCTGGTCGGAGAAATGAATAGAGATGTCGCAGGAAGC
>Ga0255209_1000091_pt1 | contig 41212 bp, 44 predicted proteins | sample Miss_Miss_RepC_8_FD_183026 | JGI IMG/M metagenome (GOLD analysis project Ga0255209, IMG submission 183026) | Freshwater microbial communities from Mississippi River, Louisiana, United States - Miss_Miss_RepC_8d | ecosystem: Environmental > Aquatic > Freshwater > River | place: USA: Louisiana...
GGTGCTGGCGGTGTTCAACATGTTCATCTGGCACGCGCTGATCATCATCGCGGTGCAGTCGCTCTCCAGCGGGCGCTCGGCCATCCTGGGCTACACCATGCCGATGTTCTCGGCGGTGCTGGGCGCACTGTTCTTTGGCAACCGGCTGCCGGGTCGGGCCTGGGCCGGGGTGGGTGCGGCCACGCTGGGGGTGGTGCTCTTGCTCTGGCACGAAATCACCAACCTCAGCGGGCGCCCACTGGGGGTGTTGCTGGCTCTGGTGGCCGCCAGCACTTGGGCGCTGGGCACGCAGCTGCTGCGCCGCACCAAGATGCCGGTGCCCACGCTGGCGATTTCGTTCTGGATGACGGCCATGACCACCGTGGTGCTGACGGTGCTGGCGGTGGTGTTCGAGCAGGACCGCTGGATCGCCCCTTCGCCCACGCACTGGGGTTCGATCGTGTTCAACGCGGTGCTGGTGTTCGGCTTTGCACACGCGGCCTGGTTTTACCTGGCGCGCAGCCTGCCGCCGGTGGCCTCCACACTCAGCGTGATGCTGATCCCGGTGGTGGGGGTGTTCAGTGGCTCACTGGTGCTGGGTGAGGTATTGCACTGGCAGGACTGGGCCGCCGTGGTGCTGATGGTGGTCTCGATCGCCGCCGTGTTGTGGCCGGCACGGCAGCCCACTTGATCGCTGCTTGAAAGCGGTGCATCTGCCGCCAGCTGCAGGTATATTTTTGGCATCTGTCACCCATCAAGGAACACCATGCGTACATCCCTTGCCCGCTGGCTGCTGGTCAGCAGTGTGCTGACCACCACCCTGAGCCTGAGCGGTTGCGGCTACAACGATTTCCAGCGTCTGGACGAGCAGACCTCTTCGGCCTGGTCCGAAGTGCTCAACCAGTACCAGCGTCGCGCCGATCTGGTGCCCAACCTGGTCGCCACGGTCAAAGGCGAGGCGAATTTCGAGCAGGAAACGCTGACGCGCGTGATCGAGGCCCGCGCCAAGGCCACCAGCATCCAGGTCACACCCGAAACCCTGAACAACCCCGAAGCCATGCAGAAGTTCCAGGCCGCACAGGGCGAGCTGGGCAGTGCGCTCTCGCGCCTGCTGGTGGTGTCGGAAAACTACCCCAGCCTCAAGGCCAACCAGGGCTTTGCCGACCTGCGCGTGCAGCTCGAAGGCACCGAGAACCGCATCACCGTGGCGCGCAACCGCTACATCAAGGCGGTGCAGGAATACAACGTGCTCTCGCGCAGTTTCCCGAGCAACCTGACCGCCATGGTGTTTGGCTACAAGCCCAAGGCCAACTTCAGCGTGGCCAATGAGGCCGCCATCAGCGCCCCGCCCAAAGTGGACTTCGGCAAGTGAAGCGCACCTGGGGCCTGCGCGCCCTGCTGGCACTGCTGTGGGCCTTGGGTCTGGGGCTGTGGCAAGCCACGGCCTGTGCCCAAACGGCACTGGTTCCAGTCCCGGACTACCGCGCCCATGTGACCGACACCGCCCGTGCGCTGGCCGACGCAGACCGCGCAGCACTTGAGCGCCAGCTTGCCAACTTCGAGACACAGCGTGGCACGCAGATCGGCGTGCTGATCGTGCCCAGCACCGCGCCTGAAGACATTGCCGACTACAGCCAGCGCGTGGCCGATGCCTGGAAGCTGGGGCGCGCCGGCGTGGGCGATGGTTTGCTGATTGTGGTGGCTGTGCAGGACCGGCGCGTGCGCATCGCCCCGTTCAAGGCGCTTGAAGGCGCCATCCCCGATGTGCTGGCCAAACGCATCATCGACCAGCAGATGGTGCCCGCTTTCCGGCGCGGCGACTATGCCGGTGGTCTGCGTGATGCACTGGCACAGCTGCAGGCCCACATCACGGGCGAGGCCCTGCCTGAACCGGCGCCAGCACGCCCACAGATCGACGAGTTCGACATCGTCGAAGCCGCCATGCTGTTGCTGGTGGCCGTGCCCTTGGTCACCAGGGTGCTGCGCCAAATGCTCGGGCAACGGCTGGGCAGCCTGGTGGGCGCGGCGGCGGCCGGTCTTCTGGTCTGGCAGATCACCGGGCGCATCTGGATGGCCCTGCTGGCCGGCCTGATGGGCTTTTTCGTCGGCCTGTTCACCGACCTGCCCATGGTGGCGCGCGACATGCGGCACCGCCATTCTGGCCACCGGGGTGGCTGGCACCGGTCAGGCGATGGCTGGGGTGGAGGCGGGTTTGGCGATGCCGGTGGTATCGGTGGCGGTGGCGCGTCTTCGGGTGGTGGTGGCGATGGCGGTGGCGGTGGTGCCTCGGGGAGCTGGTGAATGGACAAGACCTTTGAACCCGAAGCATGGTCCCGCTGGCTGATGCGGCTGTGGCGCCATCAGTGGCAATCGGAGCGCGCCGCACAACATGCGGTTCCCGATGCGCTGGCGGCGCAATTGGCACGGCGCGTGCACGCCAGCGAGGGGCGCCACACCGGTCAGGTGTGTCTGTGCGTTGAAGGGGCCTTGCCGCTGCAGGACGTCTGGCGTGCCGGGCGTCACGCGCCGCTGGATGAAGTGGTTCGCCAACGGGCCATGCGGTGGTTTGGCCGCCTGCGTGTCTGGGACACGGAACACAACAACGGTGTGCTGATCTACCTGCTGCTGGCCGAACACCGCATCGAGATCGTGGCCGACCGCGGGCTGCAGCGCCACGCCAGCGCGCAGGATTGGCAGGAGGTGGTGTCACGGCTTGGTCAGCACCTGCGTCGCGGTGACTTTGAAAACGGCCTGACACAGGCGCTCGAAGAGGTCTCGGCCCTGCTGGTGGCGCATTTCCCGCGGACCGGTGACGTCACTGTGCCCAACGAATTGCCGAACACCGTGGTTCGGGCCTGAGGCTGAGGTTCACGGCCCCAGCTTTCGGCCGCGGGGGCGGCCTCCTACAGGGGCCCGCGCAGGAGCGCGCCCCCGGGACCCGCGCAGGAGCGCGTTCCTGGGATCGGGGTAGGAGCGCGCCCCTGCGCGCGAAGCTCAGGCCTGTTGCACCGTCTGCAGCGCCAGCACCAGGTCGGCCCAGGCCTTGGCCTTGTCGGCCGGGTTGCGCAGCAAATAGGCCGGGTGGTAGGTGACGACCACCGGCACGCCTTCGTATTGGTGCACGCAGCCGCGCAGCTTGCCGATCGGCTCGGTGGTCTGCAACAGCGACTGCACCGCAAAGCGGCCCATGGCAAGGATGATCTTCGGCTGCACCAGCGCCACCTGCCGCGCCAGATAGGGCGCGCAGGTCTGCAGCTCCACCGGCTCGGGGTTGCGGTTGCCGGGTGGGCGGCACTTGAGCGTGTTGGCGATGTAGACGCCCGCCTGGCCGTCTTGCTCACCCTCGACCGCGCGGTTCAGGCCAATCGCCTTGAGCATGTTGTCGAGCAGTTTGCCGGCCTGGCCGACAAACGGCTCGCCCTGCAGGTCTTCGTTTTCGCCGGGGGCTTCGCCAATCACCATCCACTGCGCACTGCGGTCGCCCACCCCAAACACCGTGTTCTTGCGGCCCTGGCACAGGCCACAGGCACGGCATTGGGCCACGGTGGCCTGCAAGGTGCCCCAGTCCATCTGGTCCACACCGGGGGGCAGAGGCACAGCCTCGGCGGGCACCGCCCCCTGCACCTGTGCAGTTCGCGCTGCACCCCGCTCGGGCTGTGTAATGCCTCGTTCGGGCTGAGCCTGTTGAAGCCTGGCCGATGCAGCTTGTCCTTCGACAGGCTCAGGACGAACGGTACCGAGCTCAGGACGAATGGCGTCAAGTTCAGAGCGAACGGCCGTGACTTCGGGCAGCGGGGATGGCTGCTTCTGTGGCCACCAGACGCGGATGCCCATCTCGGCCAGCATGGCGCGTTGGCGTTCGTCCAAATCAAAACGGGTCGGGTCGGTCATGGCTGCAGTTTCAGGTTCAGGCTCATCACCACCGCGTGTTCGCGTTGCTGACGGTCGGCAGGATAGTAATCCTTGCGCAGGCCGACGCGGCGAAAGCCGTAACGCTCATACACGTGCAGAGCACGCTGGTTGCTTTCACGCACTTCCAGCCAGAGCCACTGAGCCCCCTGGCGGCGCGACCACAGGCACAGGGCGTCGAGCATCATGTGGGCCCAGCCCTGGCCCTGCCGGGCAGGCGCCACGGTGATGTTGAGCAGGTGGGTTTCCTCCACGCCCTCCATCGCCACCACATGGCCCAGCAGTTCGTCCTGCACCCGCAGGCATTGCGCCCAGTAGCCGCTGGCCAGTGCGTCGCGGAAGTTGCCACGCGTCCAGGGATGGCTGTAGGCGACCTGCTCGATGGCGATGACCGCCTCCAGGTCGCTCTCCTGCATCGGTTGCAGTACGGCCGCCTGGCGCTCGGTCTCAGATGCGGGGCTCAAGGCGCCCCCTTGGCCGCTTCGCGTTCGGCCATGCGCTCTGCGGTCGTCTGGGCCACCTTGTCGCGGATGTAAAGCGGCATGGCCTGCTCGGCCGGCACGGCATGGCCATCCGCGAACAAGCTCGGCGCCAGTCGCAGCAAGGCCGCAGCCGTGGGCAGGGCCTGCACCCGCTCACCCGCAGGCAGGCGTTCGCCATAGGCCTCGAAAGCATTGCCGGCCAGCAGCACACGCGGCGCATCAGGCAACAACACATGCTGCGGCCCGCCCACCTGCAAAGGCTGGCGCAAAGTCCAGCGCTGGCCGTCCCAGTCCCAGGCGGCGCTGTAGACCTCGTCCATGCGGGCATCGAGCATGGCCAGCACGGTCAAAGGCTGGTCGTTCACGCCGGCCAGCACGCGCGCCTCTTCAGCCACGGCCAGCAAGGTGTCCACCGGCAACACCAGGATGTCTGCACCGAAGGCCAGGCCCTGCGCCACGGCACAGGCGGTGCGCAGGCCGGTGAAGGACCCCGGCCCGCGTCCGAACACGATGGCGTCGAGCTGGGGCAAGCCAATGCCCGCCTGCGACAGCATCTCCATGGCCGTGGGGATCAGGGTAGCCGAGGACTGGGCGCCACCCGCCAGGGTGCGCACATCGGTATGGCCCTTCGCGGCCACGCCGATCGACAAGACTTCGGTGCTGGTGTCAAACGCCAGCCACTGCAGGGGGCTCATCGGCCGGCCTCCTGCGCCAGGGGTGCAGTCGCGGGTCGCGCTGCCCGCACCCCCAGCAAAATGCCGCCCGTCACCAGGGCCAGACCTGCCAGCAGATTCCAGTGCATGGGCTCACCCAGCACAGCCACCGCACCCAGGGCCGACAGGCCGGGCACCAGGGCCGTGATCATGGTGGTGCGCACCGGACCGAAGTGGCGAACCATCTGCGTGAACGTGATGCCGGAGATCACCACCGAACCTCCGCCCTGGAAAGCGGCCTGGAACAGCAACTCGCCCCACGACGCCTGCGGGATGTGCGTGGGCAACCAGCCAAGGCCAGTGGCCAGCGCGAACACCGGCACAAAGAACACAAAGGCAAACGCCGTGATCGCCATGGTGGCCCGCACCGCGTCCAGACCCAGGCGACGCGCCGTGACCGTGTAGGCCGCCCAGCAGCTGGCCGCGCACATGAACAGCAGGTCGCCCTTCCAGACCTCGCCCCCTTCAAAGGCCTTGAGCAGGCTCATGCCCCCCACCAGCAGATCACCCAGCACGATGCAGGCCAGACCCAGCGCGCGCGCCGCCGGGATCTTTTCGTGCAACAGCCATATGGCCAACAAGGTGGTCCACAGCGGCAGGCTGCCGGGCATCAGCACCGAAGCATGCGCCGCGGGTGCGTAGAAGAAGCCGGTGTAGGCCAGCACGGCATACAGCAAACCGCCAAAAAAACCCGCCTGCACCGTGGTGCGCAGCGGCAGGGGCGACAGACCCAGCAGCGAACCCACGCGCTCACCGCGCGCACGCTCGGGGCGCATCCGCCACCAGGCCCAGGGCAGCAGCACACAGCTGGCGCCCAGGATGCGCATGAGCGCGATGTCCAGGGGCAGCAGGGTGTGCGAGGCCGAAGCCCGGGCAATGACGATGAAGGAGGTCCAGATCAGCACCGTGACGACGGCCGCCACCAGACCGACGGTGCGGGGAGAAAAACGCATGCGCCGATGATACGGCCCTCCCGGATGCGGCCAGCACCGCTAGACTGGAGACCATGCTGCAACGCCCGTTTCCTGCTTTCCTGCTGGCCAGTGCCTTGTGGGCCCCCATGGCCCATGCCGGGCTGCCGTCCGCGGTGCGCCAGACACTGCGTCAGGCGCAAGTGCCGCCGGACGCCATCAGCGTGCAGGTGCAGGCCATGGAGGGCAGCCCGACTGCCCCCCGCCTGGCCCACCGCGAAAACGAAGCCATGAACCCGGCTTCGGTGATGAAACTGTTCACGACTTATGCCGGCCTGCAACTGCTGGGCCCCGACCACGTCTGGCGCACCCGCATCTACGCCACCGGCCCGGTGCGTGAGGGCGTGTTGCAAGGCTCCCTGGTGATCCGTGGCAGCGGCGACCCCAAGCTGGTGATCGAACGTGCGCAGGCCATGGTCGCCGAGATCCAGGCACTCGGGGTGCGCCAGGTGCGCGGCGACATCGTGCTCGACCGCAGCGTGTTCGATGTGACGCCACGCAGCGAGCCTTTCGACGACGAACCCCTGCGCCCCTACAACGTGGCCCCCGATGGACTGCTGTTGAACTTCAAATCGGTGATCTACCGCTTCACACCTGAAGCGGCCTCAGGCCGCGCCACGGTGACCAGCGAACCCCCGCTGGCCGGGCTGGAAGTGCCTGCTGACGTGCCACTCAAAAATGGCGCCTGCAACGACTGGCGCAGCGGCTTGCGCGCCGATTTCGGGCAGCCCCTGCGCACCGTGTTTGCCGGCAGCTATCCGGCCAGCTGCGGCGAACGCCAATGGCCTGTGGCCTTTCCGGCACCCGAAGAATTTGCGCCCCGCATGCTGCATGCGCTGTGGACGCAAGCCGGCGGGCAGCTCACCGGTCAAGTGCGAAGCGGCAACACGCCCGCCCATGCCAGGCTGTTGCTGGAATCCCCATCCCTGCCCCTGCGCGAGATCATTGCCGACATCAACAAAATGTCGAACAACGTGATGGCACAACAGCTGTTCCTCACCTTGTCCGCAGAAATGGGGGCGCCCGGCCGCTTCGAAGCCTCGCGCCTGCGCCTGACGCGCTGGTGGCGCGAGCGCTTTGCTGGCCAGGCCGTGCCCGTGCTCGACAACGGCTCGGGGCTCTCGCGCGCGGAGCGCAGCACCGCCGCTGCCCTGGGCCAGTTGCTGCAGCAGGCCCATCAGGGGCCGGATGCCGACGCCTTTGTGCAATCTCTGGCCATCGCTGGCGTGGACGGGACCACCCAGCGCATGAAGGAGCGTATGCCCCAATCGCCCGTGATCGGCCGGGCCTGGCTCAAGACCGGCTCGCTGCGCGACGTCGTTTCGGTGGCCGGTTATGTGCAGGGTGAAAGCGGCCGCCGCTACAGTGTGGTGGCCATCATCAACCACCCCAACGCCCAGCAAGCCCGACCGGCGCTTGACCAGTTGCTCGACTGGACGGCCCGCGACCTGATGATCCCCGAAACCGACGGCCCGCAGCGCCGCCGTCAAGCCCGCCATGCAACTCACTGACTCGATCGGCACCCTGGCCGCCTGCCTGACCACGGCCAGCTTTGTGCCGCAGGTCTGGCACACCCTGCGCACACGCGACGTGCGCGGCATCTCGCTGGGCATGTACAGCCTGTTCACGCTGGGCGTGGTGTTGTGGCTGGTCTACGGCATCTTGCTGATGGCCTGGCCCATCATCATCGCCAACGCCATCACCACCAGCCTGGCGCTGACCATTCTGGTGATGAAGCTGCGTTACCGCTGAAACGGTTCGAGGGGTTTCAGGCCGCAGCCCGGCTCAGGCGGTCACGCACGCCTTCCCACTCGGGCGTGTCGGGCGGCAGTTCCACCCAGATCTGCTGCACACCGCGCGCATCCAGATCGCGCAGCACGGCAAACAGGTCGTGCGCGGCCGTGGCCGGCTGCGCGTACTGCTGACGCCAGAGCACTCCGGCGCCCAGGTCGGTGGGTGCCTGCTGCGACCAGACGCCCAGATTGCCCGCATGCACACCCAGCGCCTGCAGGCGCTGGTGCAGGGTGCCCGCGTCCATCAAGCGCACTTTGGCGCGCGGCGCGTAATGCGATTCGAGCGTGCCCGAAGCCTTGGGCGCGGGCTGCGCCAGCGCGGCCTTGTCCTGCAAGGACTGTCCGCAGACCTGTTCGATCTGCGTGCGCGTGATCTGCCCCGGGCGCAGCAGCACGGGCGCGCCTCGTGTGCAGTCCACGATGGTCGATTCGATGCCGACCTCGCACTCACCACCGTCCAGGATCAGCAGTGCGTCGCCGAACTCGCCCTGCACATGGCGGGCGGTGGTGGGGCTCACGCGGCCAAACTGGTTGGCACTCGGCGCCGACAGGCCCGGCATGCCAGCGGCAGCACAGGCCTGCATCACCGCCTGTGCCACCGGGTGCGAAGGACACCGCAGCCCAATGGAAGTGTGGCCGCCGGCCGAGGCCGTGGCCACACCGGGCTGGCGCGGCAGGATCAGGGTGAGCGGCCCGGGCCAGAAGGCGTCCATCAGGCGCTGGGCAAAGTCAGGCACTTCGCTGGCAAAGAGCGGCACCTGAGCCGCAGAGGCCACATGCACGATCAGCGGGTGGTCAGCCGGACGGCCTTTGGCGGCAAAGATCTTGGCCACGGCTTCGTCGCGCAGGGCGTCAGCGGCCAGGCCATAGACGGTTTCGGTCGGCAAGCCCAGCAGCTCGCCGCGCGCCAGCGTCTGCACGGCGCACTCGATGGCGGCGGGGTCTTGTCCGGGCAGGATCATCAGAAGGGCTCGATGCCGAGCAGCGCGCAGGCCTGCAGGGCGGTGGCACGCACGGCTTCTGGCGTGGCACCGGTGATGTTGAGGTGGCCCATCTTGCGGCCCTGACGCGCCGACAGCTTGCCGTACAGATGCAGGTGCGTGCCGGGCAAAGCGAGCACCTTGTCCCACCGTGGGGTGCCGAAATTGGGGTCAGAGCCCAATTTGCTACGCAAATCGGGATCCGACCCCGATTTCGGCTCTGACCCCGATTTCACGGGTTCAGACCACAAGTCACCGAGCAGGTTGAGCATGATGGCCGGCGAATGCTGGCGCGGCGGCGTCAGCGGCAGGCCAGCGAGCGTGCGCACCTGCAGGTCGAACTGCGACTGGTCGCAGGCGTCGAGCGTGTAGTGGCCGCTGTTGTGCGGGCGCGGCGCGATCTCGTTGACGACCAGCTGGCCGCCTTCGAGCACAAAGAACTCCACGCACAGCACGCCCACGTAGTGCAGGCCTTCGGCAATCGCTTTCGTGGCTTGCACGGCCTGCTGCGCCAGCAGCGGATCGATCACGCCCGGGTTCACCTCGGTCACCGCCAGAATGCCGTCCCGGTGCAAGTTGCGCTGCACCGGAAAGTGCACCATCTCGCCCCTGCCGCTGCGCGCCACGATGACGGAACACTCGTCCTTGAGCGGCAGCATTTTTTCGAGCACGCAGGGCACCTGCTTGAGCTCGGTCCAAGCCGTCACCAGCTCGGCACGCGTCTTGACGCGCACCTGGCCCTTGCCGTCGTAGCCCAGACGGGCCGTCTTGAGAATACCGGGCAGCAGATCGTCCGCCACGGCCGCCAGCTGCGCCTCGGTCTCGATGACCGCATGCGGGGCCACCGGCACACCGCACTTCACGAAGTGGGCCTTCTCGGCGGCGCGGTCCTGCGCAATGGCCACGGCGTCCGAGGCCGGCGCTACAAAGCGGTGCGCGCCCAGCGTCAGCAGGGCGGGCGCGGGCACGTTCTCGAATTCGGTGGTGATGGCGGCGCAGCGCTGCATCAGCTGGGCCAGGCCCTGCTCATCGAGGTAGTCGGTCTGGATGTGGTGGTGGCTCACCCGTCCCGCCGGGCTGGCCGGATCGGGGTCGAGCACCGCGGTGTAGTAACCCATGGCCTGCGCGGCGTGCACGAACATGCGGCCGAGCTGGCCACCGCCCATCACGCCCAGCGTGGCGGGCTGGCCGTTGACCACACTGCCCGGAAGGATCACGCCGCTCATTTGGACGCCACCGGCGGCAAGGTCATGGCGCGGGCCATCGCGGTCTGCTCGGCGCGGAAGGCTTCGAGCTTTTGGAGCAGCGCCGCGTCGTGGTTGGCCAGCATGGCCACGGCGAACAGGGCGGCATTGGCCGCCCCCGCCTGGCCGATGGCAAAGGTGGCCACCGGCACGCCCTTGGGCATCTGCACGATGCTGTGCAGCGAGTCTACCCCCGACAGGGCCTTGGTCTGCACCGGCACGCCCAGCACCGGCACCACCGTCTTGGCGGCGATCATGCCCGGCAGGTGGGCGGCGCCACCGGCACCGGCGATGATGGCCTGCAGGCCACGACCGACCGCCGTCTGTGCATAGTCGAACATGTCGTCGGGCATGCGGTGGGCCGAAACGACGCGTGCCTCGTGGGGGATGCCAAACTGTTGGAGAATCTGGACTGCGTGCTGCATGGTGTCCCAGTCGGAGCTGGAACCCATCACCACGCCGATGAGCGGTTGGGTCATTGGAAGTGTTCCCGTGGTCAATCCGTGATTTTAAGGTTTCACCCTTTTCCGCATTTCCCGAGCCCTTGCCCATGATCGACGTCACCCTCGCCAATTTTGAAACCGAAGTCATCGCCGCCTCCATGGCCACCCCCGTGCTGGTGGACTTCTGGGCACCCTGGTGCGGTCCCTGCAAATCGCTGGGCCCGGTGCTCGAAAAGCTTGAAGTCGCCTACGGCGGCCGTTTCAAGCTGGTCAAGATCAATTCCGACGAGGAGCAGCAGCTGGCCCAGGCCTTCGGCATCCGCTCCATCCCCACCTGCATCCTGCTCAAGGGCGGCCAGCCGGTGGACGGCTTCATGGGCGCCCTGCCCGAAGGCCAGGTGCGCCAATTCCTGGACAAGCACGTGCCCGGAGAGGATGAGCTGCAGGCCCAGGCCGCGGCTGAGGAGGCCCAGCAGCACCTCGAAGCTGGTGACGCCCACAGCGCCCGTACCGCCCTGGAGCAGGCCCTGGCCACCAACCCTGGCAACGACGATGCCCGCTTCGATCTGATCAAGCTGCTGATGCAGGACGGCGAGCTGGCCGAAGCCGCCGCCCTGCTGGCGCCGGCCATGGCGCGTATCCCGGTGCCGCTGCGCTTCGAGGCCTTGCAGCAGTGGCTCAACGCCCTCGAATTCGTCACCACCGACCCGCGCGGCCAGTGGACGCTGGACCAGTTTGAGGAGCGGATCGGCCAGAACAAACGCGATTTCGAAACCCGCTTTGCCAAGGCCCGCCTGCTGATGGCCGCTGGCCAGTGGACCGAGGCCATGGAGGAGCTGCTGGAAATCATCATGCGCGACAAGAAATGGGACGACGAGGCCCCGCGCAAGACCTACATCGCCATTCTGGAGCTGCTCACACCGCCCCCGCCCAAAGCGGGCGCCGACAGCGGCAAGTCGGCTGGGGGGATCGAGCTGATGGGCAAGTCTGCGGTGCAGGAAGACCCGCAGGCGGCGCTGGTATCGAGCTACCGGCGCAAGCTGAGCATGGCGCTCAACTGAGCGCCGCTCTCAAGGCATCGGTTCGGCCGCAGGGGCGGCCTCCCAAAGACCCACCCTGCAGGCACGGGAAGCCTTTCCCGCACTCTGCAGAGCGCGCCCCGGCGGGCGAAATCATGCGCCTGAATTCAGCGCACCGGCCCGGCTTGTGCCTCCATCGTCTGGCGCAGCGGACGCAGCAAACCAAGCGCCATCACCAGCTCGCCCACCACAAACATCGGGCCCACCAGCAGGCCCACCATGTCGTCGACAAACGCAGGCTTGCGGCCTTCGAAATAGTGGCCGACGAACTGGAACACCCAGCCGACCACAAACAGGGCCACGCCCAGCTGCCAGCCGGCCAGGCCCCAGCCGCCAGCCTGCTGCACCAGCGTGTGCGCCAACGCCACCAGCAGTCCGTTGACCAGCGCCGTGGCCACGCCCAGCAGGGGCTGGCCGCGGGTGATGTACCAGAAGCTGGTGACAGCCCACATCAGCCAGGCGCCGGTGATGCCGTAAGCCCCCCATTGGCGCCCCAGCGGGAAAACGAGCCACATGGCGATGGCGGTGAAGATCAGCGGAATGCCCACCAGGTGGGTGGCGATGTTGCGGCGGTCTCGGTGGTAATGGGCGTACTGCACCATCAAGGACTCTGCCGACAGCGAAAGACTCATCTTCATGCCTGACTCCTGAAGTCTTCAGACCACGCTTGAGCAAGCCGCATCAGGATCAGCCCAGCAGCCGCTCCAGCGCCTCGCGGTATTTGGCTGCGGTCTTTTCAATCACGTCCTTGGGCAGGCGCGGCGCTGGCGGGGTCTTGTCCCAGGGCTTGCCGCCCACTTGCGCCGTCTCCAGCCAGTCACGCAGGAACTGCTTGTCAAAGCTGGGCGGGTTGCTGCCCTCGGCGTAGCTGTCGGCGGGCCAGTAGCGGGACGAATCGGGCGTGAGCACCTCGTCCATCAACACCAGCGTGCCGTCCGCATCCAGACCGAATTCGAACTTGGTGTCGGCGATGATGATGCCCTTCTTGGCGGCGATCTCGCTGGCCGCCACGTACAGGCGGATGCTGATGTCGCGGATGCGGGTGGCCAGATCGACACCGATCATCTGTACCGTGCGCTCGAAGGTGATGTTCTCGTCGTGCTCGCCCACGGCCGCCTTGGCGGCCGGGGTGTAGATCGGAGCGGGCAATTTGCTCGCATTCTTCAGGCCATCGGGCAGGGGCACACCGCAAACCGAACGGGAATCCTGGTATTCCTTCCAGCCGCTGCCGGCCAGGTAGCCGCGCACCACCGCCTCCACCGGGATCGGCTTGAGGCGCTTGACCAGCATGGAGCGGCCCTGCACCTGCGGCACTTCTTCGACACTGACCACGCTCTCGGGCGGTTCGCCCGTCAGGTGAATCGGGCAGATGTTCAAGCCTTTGGGGCCGAGCTGGTCAAACCAGAACAGCGCCATCTTCGTGAGCAGCTCGCCCTTACCGGGGATCGGCTCGCCCATGATGACGTCGAACGCACTGATGCGGTCAGACGCCACCATCAGGATGCGGTCATCGCCCACGGCGTAGTTGTCGCGCACCTTGCCGCGCGCAAGCAGCGGCAGGGAAGTCAGGGCCGAGGTGTGGAGGGCAGCGGTCATGTCAGCAAAACCTTCAGGATCAGAGCAAGCCCGGGAAATGTTCCGGACTTTTCAATTGTAGGAGCGCGCCCCTGCGCGCGAATATGCGTTATGCCATGGCATAGCGTCCCATTCGGCCGCAGGGGCGGCCTCCTACATCAGGGCCTGCATATGCTGATTTTTCGTCATTTCCTGTGCGCGAATGTGCGTGGTGACATGGCACAGCATCTTGTTCGGCCGCACGGGCGGCCTTCTACAACCAGGCAGATCAGTTCACCACCTGCGCCAACTCGCCCTTGGCGTAGCGCTGGGCCATCACGCTCAGGGACTGGCCCTTGATCTTGCCGCCCTGGCCTTCGCAGCCAAATTCCAGGTAGCGCTGTTTGCAGATGGCCTGGGCCGCGGCGCGCGCGGGCTTGAGCCACTCGCGGGCGTCGAACTTGTCGGGGTTTTCGGCGAGGAACTTGCGCGCGGCACCGGTCATCGCCAGGCGGATGTCGGTGTCGATGTTGATCTTGCGCACGCCGTACTTGATGGCTTCCTGGATTTCTTCGACCGGCACGCCGTAGGTTTCCTTCATCTGGCCGCCGTACTGGTTGATCAGCGCCAGCAGTTCCTGCGGCACGCTGGAGCTGCCGTGCATCACCAGGTGGGTATTAGGAATGCGGGCGTGGATCTCTTTCACGCGCGAGATCGCCAGGATGTCGCCCGTGGGCTTGCGGCTGAACTTGTAGGCACCGTGGCTGGTGCCGATCGCAATCGCCAGGGCGTCCAGCTGGGTGGCCTTGACGAACACCGCGGCTTCTTCGGGGTCGGTCAGCATCTGGCTGTGGTCGAGCTTGCCCACCGCGCCAATGCCGTCTTCCTCGCCGGCGTCGCCGGTTTCGAGGTTGCCCAGGCAGCCCAGCTCGCCCTCCACGGTGGCACCGACCTTGTGCGCCATCTCGACCACGGTTTTGGTCACGTTGACGTTGTAGTCAAAGCTGGATGGCGTCTTGCCGTCTTCCATCAGCGAGCCGTCCATCATGACCGAGCCAAAGCCCAGGTCGAGCGCGCCCTGACAGACCTTGGGGCTGGTGCCGTGGTCCTGGTGCATGACCAGCGGGATGTGCGGCCACTGCTCGGCCGCGGCCTGGATCAGGTGCTTGATGAAAGGCTCGCCGGCGTATTTGCGGGCACCGGCACTGGCCTGCAGGATCACGGGGGCACCGACCTCATCGGCCGCCTGCATGACGGCCTGGACCTGTTCGAGGTTGTTGACGTTGAAGGCCGGGATGCCGTAGCCGTTTTCGGCGGCGTGGTCCAGCAGTTCGCGCATCGAGACGAGTGCCATGTGAAATTCCCCAGAAGTTAAAAATGCTTGCAGCCGGTGTCTGTACCCAGCCTGTAACTGTTCTGGATTTTAAAGGCCACGGGTACTGCACACAGATAGTGTGTAGGAGCGCGCCCCTGCGCGCGAAAACCTTCGGCCGCAGGGGCGGCCTCCTACGGGGCGGCCTCCTGCAAGGCCAGGTCAGCCCACGCGGCAGATCTTGAGCATGTTGGTACCGCCCGGGGCGCCCATGGGCTCACCGCAGGTGATGGCGTAGACATCGCCCGTGTTCACGATGTTGCGCTTCTTGAGGTGGCCTTCGGCCTGCGCCAGCGCGGTGTCGCGGTCGGCGCTGGTGTCCATCAGCAAGGGGCGCACATTGCGGTAGAGCGCCATCTTGCGCTGCGAGGACACCTTGGTGGTGAGGGCATAAATCGGGATGTGCACGCGGTGGCGGCTCATCCACAGGGCCGTGGACCCGGATTCGGTCAGCGCCACAATCGCCTTGGCGCCCATGTGGTGGGCGGTGAACAGTGCGCCCATGGCGATCGTCTGGTCGATGCGGTCAAAGGTCTGGCCCATGAAGTCGGCGTCCAGCTCCACATGCTCGGCGCTTTCGGCGGCGGCGCAGATCTTGGCCATCTCTTCCACGGTTTCCAGCGGGAACTTGCCAGCGGCCGTTTCGGCGCTCAGCATCACGGCGTCGGTGCCGTCGAGCACAGCGTTGGCCACGTCGCTCACCTCGGCACGCGTGGGCACCGGGTTGGTGATCATGCTTTCCATCATCTGGGTGGCGGTGATGACGACCTTGTCGTGCGCCTTGGCCAGCTTGATCATGCGTTTTTGCAGGGCCGGCACCGCCGCATTGCCCACCTCGACGGCCAGGTCACCTCGGGCGACCATGATGCCGTCGCTGGCCGCCAGGATTTCCTCCAGACGCGGAATCGCCTCGGCGCGTTCGATCTTGGCGATCAGTCCGGGCCTGTGGCCGTGTTCGGCGCCCGCTACGTTGCACAGCTGGCGCGCCATTTCCATGTCGGTCGCGTTCTTGGGAAAGCTCACCGCCACGTAGTCGGCCTTCAGGCCCATGGCGGTCTTGATGTCCTCCATGTCCTTGGCCGTCAGGGCTGGCGCCGTCAGGCCACCGCCCTGCTTGTTGATGCCCTTGTTGTTGGACAGCTCACCGCCGAGCTTGACGGTGGTGTGGACCGCTTCGCCTTTGACGGCGTCGACCGTCAGCACGATCAGGCCATCGTTGAGGAGCAACACATCGCCCGCCTTCACATCGCGCGGCAACTCCTTGTAATCCAGACCGACGCCGTGGATGTCTCCAGGCTCGGTGCGGGAGGCGTCCAGCACAAACCTGGCCCCCGGCTCGAGCATGACCTTGCCTTCGGCAAACTTGCCCACGCGGATCTTGGGGCCCTGCAGGTCGGCCATGATGGCCACCTCGCGGCCGGCGCGTTGAGAGGCCTCGCGCACCAGATTGGCGCGATCGATGTGGTCCTGCGCCTTGCCATGGCTGAAATTGAGACGAACCACATTCACGCCGGCGCGGATCATGGCTTCGAGCATGTCCAGCGTGCTGGAGGCAGGGCCAAGGGTGGCAACGATCTTGGTGGCGCGACGGGGCATCAGGGAGTCTCCTTGTAACTTGGTTTCAATTCTGGCACGAAACGAGTTACCAACCCGGTTCTTTGCACCCGCAGCCGCATCAATACCAAAGCGCTACAAAACCAACTGTGCAAAGGCAAGGTCATTGATCGTTGTCAGGCTCGAGAGAAACACGGCCCTTTAAAATTAAATGGTTGCGCGTTTTCCCGTACGCGTTTTTGATGACGACATGACTGCTCAATCCTCTGCCGAGAGCCAACAACCCATTGCCCTGGACCAGCCCCTGCCGCACCGCAAGATCATCCGTGAGTGGCTGATTCCCCTGTCCCACCGCACCACACTGCGCGCCTTTGTGCTGCTGGCCATTGACTACGCCTTGTTCTTTGCCCTGATCGCCGGAACCATCGTTTTCGACGCCGTCTGGGCCAAGCTGCTGTGCGGCCTGGCCGCCGGCTTCGTGATTGGCCGTCTGTTCATCATTGGCCACGACGCCTGCCACCAAAGCCTGACGCCGCACCGTGAGCTCAACAAGGTGCTGGGCCGCATCGCTTTCCTGCCCTCCATCACGCCCTACAGCCTGTGGGACACCGGCCACAACGTGGTGCACCACGGCTACACCAACCTCAAAGGTGTCGACTTTGTCTGGACCCCCAAGACGGCCGAAGAGTTTGCAGCCCTCTCGCCCATGCAGAAGCTGCTCGAGCGCGCTTACCGCAGCGGCTGGGCTCCCGGTCTGTACTACATGATCGAGATCTGGTGGAAGCGCGAGTTCTTCCCGAACAAGACCCACATGCCCACCCGTCGCCCGATCTTCTTCAAGGACAGCCTGCTGGTGGCTGTGTTTGGCGCCCTGTGGATCGCAGCGATTGCCGCCGCCGCCGTGGCCACCGGCCAATCGGTGTGGCTGAGCCTGCTGCTGGGCGTGGCCGTGCCCTTCTTCTTCTGGAACAGCATGATCGGTTTCGTGGTCTATGTGCACCACACCCATGTGCGCGTGTCCTGGCACGACAACAAGGCCGCCTGGACCAAGGCCGCACCTTTCGTCTCGACCACGGTGCACCTGACCTTCCCGTTCAACATTGGCGCGCTGATGCACCACATCATGGAGCACACCGCCCACCATGTGGACATGAGCATTCCGCTCTACCGCCTCAAGCAGGCGCAGGCCAAACTCGAAGAGATGTTGCCCGGCCGCATCATCGTGCAGCCTTTCTCGTGGAAGTGGTACTTTGACACCGCCAAAGCCTGCAAGCTGTACGACTTCACGCGCGAGTGCTGGACGGATTTCAAGGGCAAGATGACCAGCCCGGTGCGCGGCAACCTGCCGCCTGCTTCTGCAGCGTGAACGATTTTCCCTATGTAGGAGCGCGCCCCTGCGCGCGAATGCCTTAAGGACCTGCACGGTTCGCGCGCAGGGGCGCGCTCCTACGGCAGTCGTTTTCAGCGGCGCTGCAGCTTGAAGACGGCGGTGCCGGCCCGCAGGTTCGGCAACCAGCGCACCACCTCGCCGTCCTGCAGACCAAACGAATCCAGAATGTCCAGTTGGTTCTTTCGGGCCAGCTCGGCAAAGTCGGCCAGCGTGCCCACACGGATGTTGGGCGTGTCGTACCACTGGTAGGGCAGGCGCTTGGTCACCGGCATGCGGCCGCGCAGCACGCTCAGGCGGTTGAACCAGTGGGCAAAGTTGGGAAAGGCCACGATGCCGATCTTGCCCACGCGGGCCGTCTCGCGCAGCATCACTTCGGCATTGCGTAAATGCTGCAGGGTGTCGATCTGCAGCACCACGTCAAAGCTCTGGTCATCAAACACCTTCAGGCCCTGATCGAGGTTGAGCTGCAGCACGTTCACGCCGCGCTGGACGCAGGCCAGCACATTGGCATCGTCCAGTTCCACACCGTAGCCTGTGCAACCGCGTTCGCGCTGCAGGTGTTCGAGCAGCGCGCCGTCACCGCAGCCCAAGTCGAGCACGCGTGAGCCTTCGGGCACCAGGCGAGCAATGGCGTGTTGAATCGAGGCGTCACTCATTGCACACCCCCTGCAACCGTTTGCTCAAAATAGGCCCGCACCACGTTCAGGTAACGGGGGTCGTCCAACAAAAAGGCGTCGTGTCCGTGCGGCGCGTCAATCTCGGCATAGCTCACGTCGCGGCCGTTGGCGATCAGACCCTGCACGATCTCGCGGCTGCGCGCAGGCGAAAAACGCCAGTCGGTCGTGAAGCTGACCAGCAGGAACTTGCACCGCGCCACCGCCAGCGCCTTGGCCAGATCGCCGCCGTGCGCACGGGCCGGGTCAAAGTAGTCCAGCGCACGGGTGATCAGCAAATAGGTGTTGGCGTCAAAGTATTCGCTGAACTTGTCGCCCTGGTAGCGCAGGTAGCTCTCGATCTGGAATTCCACGTCCTGGGTGGAGTATTTGTAGCCGGTCGGGCTGTTCACCGCGTTGCGCAACTCGCGACCGAACTTTTCGTTCATCACATCGTCGCTCAGGTAGGTGATGTGGCCGATCATGCGCGCGATGCGCAGGCCACGCTTGGGCACTACGCCATGCTGATAGAAATGCCCTTCGTGGAAGTCCGGATCGGTCACGATGGCGCGGCGCGCCACCTCATTGAAGGCGATGTTCTCGGCGTTCAGGTTGGGCGCGCTGGCCACCACCACCGCGTGGCGCACGCGCTGCGGGTGCTGCAGCGTCCAGGAGAGCGCCTGCATACCGCCCAGACTGCCGCCCATCACGGCGGCCAGTTGTTCGATGCCCAGCGCATCCAGCAAGCGGGCCTGCGCGTTGACCCAGTCTTCTACCGTCACCACCGGGAAGTCGGCGCCGTACACCTTGCCGGTGTCGGGGTTGATGTGCATGGGGCCGGTGGAGCCAAAGCAGGAGCCCAGGTTGTTCACGCCGATCACGAAGAACTTGTCGGTGTCGACCGGCTTGCCGGGGCCGATCATGTTGTCCCACCAGCCCAGATTGCTCGGCTGCTCGGCATACACGCCGGCCACATGGTGCGAGGCGTTGAGCGCGTGGCAGATCAGCACCGCGTTGGACTTGTCGGCATTGAGCGTGCCGTAGGTCTCGTAGGCCAGCTGGTAGCCACGGATCTGCGCACCGCTTTGCAACTGCAGCGGTGCGTCGAACGTCATCGACTGAGGGGTGGCAACAAAACTCATGACTGAAAACAAAAAACCCGGTGACGCCAAAGAAGCGAAACCGGGCAGGCCAACCTCTTTAGCTGCATTTCTTGGGGCTTGGTCAGACCCCCGCGCCCGCAAGCTGGAGCAAATCGGCGCTGACGTTAGTATAAGTCTTCGCCAGGAGTTCGACATGCCCGACACCGACAGCCTCAATGCCTACACCCCGGTCGAGATCGCCCGCCGCGTCGAAGCTGCCGGCGAGACCAAGGCCCGCATGGCCCTGCTCCCGCTGGCCATGCTCAGTGTGCTGGCGGGCGCTTTCATTGGCCTGGGGGCCATGCTCTCGGTCATGGTGCGTGCCGACACCAGTCTGGGCTTTGCGGCCAGCACTTTCTTGAGTGGCCTGGTGTTCTCGCTGGGCCTGCTGATGGTGGTGGTAGCAGGGGCAGAACTCTTCACTGGCAACAACCTGCTGGTCATGGCCTGGGCCGATGGGCGCATCACCAGCGCCCAGGTGCTGCGCAACTGGCTGATCGTCTGCCTGGGCAATCTGGTGGGCGCCATCGGTCTGGCCTGGTTGGTCTTTGTCAGCGGACACACCAGCATGAATGCCGGCGCGGTGGGCCAGAAGGTGGTGCAGATCGCCCTGGCCAAGCAGGCCCTGCCGTTCTGGAGTGCTTTTGCGCGCGGTGTGCTGTGCAACATCCTGGTGTGCATGGCCGTGTGGATGGCCATGGGCGGGCGCAGTGTGGTCGACAAGGCGGTGGCCGTGATGTTCCCGGTGATGGCCTTTGTAGCAGCCGGTTTCGAGCACAGCATCGCCAACATGTACCTCATGCCGCAAGCCATGCTGCTGCAAGCCTCGGGCGTGCTGGCCGATGGCGTACTCGTCACCTGGCAAGGCATGCTGGGCAATCTGGCGCCCGTGATTCTGGGCAACCTGGCCGGTGGCGCGGTGTTGGTCGGTGGGGTGTACTGGACCATCTACCTGCGCCAACCCAGAGTCTGAGTCAGGCCCAACCTGTCAGCGCCAATACGCCCAGCACAACAAAAATCGCTGCCGACACTTTGTGCACCAGCGCGATCGGCACGCGCTTGGTGATCGCATCGCCCAACCAGACCACCGGCGCGTTGGCAACCATCATGCCCAGCGTGGTGCCTGCGACCACCCAGGCCCAGGCGTTGTACTGCGCGGCAAGCATGACGGTGGCGATCTGGGTCTTGTCGCCCATCTCGGCCAGGAAGAAGGCCACCACCGTGGTCATGAACACGCCCATGCGCGGGGCATCGTTGCCCTCGTCCTCATCGAGCTTGTCCGGGATCAGCATCCAAACCGCCATCGCGATGAAGGACAGGCCCAGCACCCAGCGCAGCACATCGGGCCCGAGCAGCGTGGTCACCCAGCTGCCCACGGCACCGGCCAGCGCGTGGTTGGCCAGCGTGGCCACCAGAATGCCCAGCACGATGGGCCAAGGCTTGCGGAACCGGGCGGCCAGCACCAGGGACAGCAGCTGGGTCTTGTCGCCCATTTCGGCGAGAGCGACGATCCCTGTAGAAATCAGAAAGGCTTCCATGATGCGGATGATCATAAGAGAGCTCGGAAATGCCTCTTTTCTGTGCAAAAGCATGGGGCAACCCTGACACGCATCAAATTGGAACGGTTGTTGCTTGAATCTGGTGCACAAAGTCTTTTGTCCCAAAAGACGCACCAACATCAATCAACAACACCCCAAAAAGTTCATGGATGCACTGAAACAGGGCGCAGATGCGCTTTTCATCTTGCTGGGCGGCATCATGGTGCTGGCCATGCATGCCGGCTTTGCCTTTCTGGAGCTGGGCACCGTCCGCAAGAAAAACCAGGTCAACGCCCTGGTCAAAATCCTGGTCGACTTTTCGATCTCGACCGTGGTGTATTTCGTCATCGGCTACGGCGTGGCCTACGGCACTGGTTTCTTCGTCAGCGCCCAGGAACTGGCAGCCAAAAACGGCTATGACCTGGTCAAGTTCTTTTTTCTGCTGACTTTCGCCGCAGCCATCCCCGCCATCATCTCGGGTGGCATCGCCGAGCGTGCCAAGTTCTGGCCGCAGCTGATTGCCACCGCCGTGATTGTGGGTTTCATTTACCCCTTCTTTGAGGGCATTGCCTGGAACCAGCACTTTGGCGTGCAGACCTGGATCAAGGCCATCACTGGCGAAGAATTCCACGATTTCGCCGGCTCCGTGGTGGTGCATGCCGTGGGAGGCTGGATCGCATTGCCCGCCGTGCTGCTGCTGGGTGCCCGCTACAACCGCTACCGCAAGGACGGTGCCATGTCGGCCCACCCGCCGTCGAACATTCCCTTCCTTGCACTGGGCGCCTGGATCCTCATCGTGGGCTGGTTCGGCTTCAACGTGATGAGTGCACAGACCCTGGACAAGATCTCCGGTCTGGTTGCCGTGAACTCGCTGATGGCCATGGTCGGCGGCACCCTGACGGCACTGATCATGGGCAAGAACGATCCAGGCTTCGTGCACAACGGCCCGCTGGCGGGTCTGGTGGCCGTGTGTGCCGGCTCCGACCTGATGCACCCGTTCGGCGCCCTGATGGTGGGTGCGATTGCAGGCGCTTTGTTCGTGGGGATGTTCACGTTGACGCAGAACAAATGGAAGATCGACGATGTGCTGGGTGTCTGGCCCTTGCATGGCCTGTGCGGCACCTGGGGCGGTATCGCCGCCGGCATTTTCGGCAGCCAGTCCCTGGGCGGCCTGGGTGGCGTGAGTTTCACGGCCCAGCTGATCGGCACAGGCATGGGCGTGGCCTGGGCCGCACTGGGCGGCGTGGTGGTGTATGGCGTGCTCAAGGCCACCGTGGGCCTGAAACTCAGCGCCGAAGAGGAATACGAAGGCGCCGACCTGTCGGTGCACAAGATCAGCGCCACACCCGACCGCGAAGTGAGTTGGTAATGCGTGCGCCGACTCACCCAAAGCCAGCAAGGACGCGCCTTGCGGGATAGCCCGCACTTGGCAAAACCCATTTATCGCGCATAATGGGTTTCGCTTTACCCTCCGGGGTTAAGCATGTTTGCGGTGACCAGGTCAGTTTCGCTCAAGTTTGCTGAAAGCGCTTTCGGGGCTCCATCGCGTGTTATTTTGTTTTGAGGAGTCCCTTCATGGGCAACAAACTTTACGTCGGCAACCTGCCTTATTCGGTGCGTGACGGCGATCTGGAACAGGCGTTTGGCGCTTTCGGCGCCGTCACCAGCGCCAAAGTCATGATGGAGCGCGACACCGGTCGTTCCAAAGGTTTCGGCTTTGTCGAGATGGGCAGCGATGCCGAAGCGCAAGCCGCCATCGAAGGCATGAACGGCCAGTCCCTGGGTGGCCGCAACGTGGTGGTCAACGAAGCCCGTCCGATGGAAGCACGCCCCCCCCGCAGCGGTGGCGGCGGCTTTGGCGGCCCGCGCGGTGGTGGTGGCTACGGCGGTGGCGGCGGTGGCTACGGCGGTGGTCGCCGTGAAGGCGGTGGCGGCTACGGCGAAGGCGGTGGCGGCGGCTTCCGCAGCCCCTACGGTACGGGTCCCCGCGGCGGTGGTCGCCGCGAAGGCGGTGGCGGCGGCTACGGCGGTGGCAACAGCTACTGAGCTGCGTCAACATGACAACACAAAGGCCCTTCGGGGCCTTTGTTGTTTTCAGCGCTCGGTATGCCGGTGCTTGCGCTGGCGCCCCCGCAGCAGGTGGTCAAACCAGGCATCGGGCAAAACGCGCAGCAGCTTGGCCACGATGGCCATGGGCCACGGAATGACCCGATAACTCGTCCCAGACACAATGACCTGCAAAGCCTCACGGGCAAACGCCTCGGGCTGCATCAGAAAAGGCATGGGGTATCGGTTGCGTGCCGTCAACGGCGTGGCCACGTAACCAGGCACGATCACGCTCACCTGCACACCTTGCTGACCCAACTCCCCCCTCAGACTCTCGCAATAGCTGATCACAGCGGCCTTGCTGGCGCAATACGCGCCGTGCCCGGGTAAGCCCCGGATGCCGGCGACGCTGGCGATGCCCACCAGCCGCCCCGATCGGCGCGCACGCATCGCGGCCATGAAGGGGTGGAAGGTGTGCACCACCCCGAGCACGTTGGTGCGCATCACTTCGTCAAACACCGCCAGGTCCTCGGCCTCGGCCGTGTCCACTCCCAGGCTGATGCCGGCATTCGCGATCACGATGTCGGGCAAGCCCAGGCTGGCCATGCATTCCTGCGCCACCGCCTGCATGGCCGCAGCATCGGTCACATCGGCCGCCCAGACCCTCCAGCGCTCTGTAGGCCAGGACTGCGCTTGCAATTGCTCGCGCAAGGCGTCTGCGCGACGGGCCACCAGGGCCACCGACCATCCGCGTTCGAGACAGGCCTGCGCCAACGCCCAACCGATGCCACTGGAGGCGCCAGTGATGAACACCAGATGGGCAGCGCTCATCGCGTCTGTGGCTGAAGCGTTGCGCGGACCCGCCCGCTGAGCTGGTACTGACCGGACTTCATGTCGAAATCCAGGCCATTGGCCAAAAAACGGTCCCGGTCACGCAGGATCTCGACCGGGAGATCGGACAGCAGCTTTTCCTGCTTTTGCAAAGCCACCAGACGCTCGCCATGCAGTTCAATCCGGGGCGTCTGCCCGTGCGCGGGGCGCACCACATGCACCTGCCCCAGCAACGTTACACGCTCGCCATCGCCGGTGGCGATGCCGCGCCGGGCCGTGGCCGTCACCTCCACGCCCTCTTCATTGACGGCCGAGAAACGCACCTCGTCGATGTGCAGCTCATCGCTGTCCGGGTAATGCCGGGCCTTGTCACCACTGACGGAGCGGATGCGTTGCCCTTGGGCATTGAAGACCTGGGTGGTGAAACGCTCCAGGTGGTAGTCCGGGTCCTTGCGAACCGGCCGCCCGGAGGCATCCCCCCACAGATCGGGCATGCTGCGCACCAGCCACCAGCTGGCCATCGCCAGCACAGCCATCGCCAGCAGCGGCAAATACAGGGTCAGACGGTCCAGCGCCCGGCGCAGCGCCCACCGCGAAGTCATGCCGAGGGGCCTTTGTGGGCCGAAACACCCACCTGGGCCAGCAGGCGCGCATAGTGGCCGCCCGCCACCAGCAGCAGATCGCAGAAAGCACGTGCAGCTCCCTGGCCACCGCACTCGGCGGTCACGTGGTGCGCAATGGCTTTGTTCTGGACGTGCGCGTTGGCAGGGGCACAGGCAAAGGCCACACGCTGCATCACGGGCAAATCGGGCCAGTCATCCCCCATGGCCGCAGCCTGCGACCAGTCCAGCCCCAGCTCCTGCAGAAAGGCTTCTGCCGCCGGGCGCTTGTCTTCGGTGCCGAACTTCGCATGCGTGATGCCCAGCGCTTTCATGCGCAGGCGCAACGGCGCAGAGTCCCGCCCGGTGATCACCACCGGTGTGATGCCCGCCTGCTGCAAGAGCTTCAGGCCCTGGCCATCAAGTACGGAAAAGCATTTGAGCGATTCGCCCGACTCGGAAAAATACAGGCCCCCATCGGTCAGCACACCATCGACGTCAAAGAAGACCACCCGGATGCCCTGGGCCTGGAGCAGCAGTTCGGGCGGGTAATTCAGCAAGGGCACCAGTTGCTGCATCAGATCACCTTGGCGCGCATCAGGTCGTTGGTGTTGAGGGCGCCACACAGCACGCCCTGCTCATCGACCACCAGGATGCTGGTGATGCGGTGCTGCTCCATCATGTCGGCCGCCTCCACCGCCAGTGCGTCCTGGCGGATGGTGCGCGGATGCGCATGCATGACTTCGGCGGCTTTGAGCGCTCGCAGATCCTGACCTTTCTCGATCAGGCGTCGCAAGTCGCCGTCGGTGAAGATGCCCAGCACACGCCCTTGTGCATCGGCGACGGCCGATGCACCCAGCCCTTTGTGACTCATCTCGCGCATGAGTTCGCTGAACCCGGCCTCAGGCAGAACGCAAGGCACCTGATCGCCTGAGCGCATCACATCGCTCACGTGGGTGAGCAAACGCCGGCCCAATGAGCCGCCGGGGTGTGAACGGGCAAAGTCCTCGGGCTTGAAACCCCGGGCATCGAGCAAGGCCACGGCCAGCGCATCGCCCAGAGCCAGCTGGGCCGTGGTACTGGCGGTGGGCGCCAGGTTGAGCGGACAGGCTTCCTTCTCGACCGAGCTGTCGAGGACCACATCGGCATGGCGGGCCAGCGAAGATTGCAGCCCGCCGGTCATGGCGATCAGGGGCACACCCTGGCGCTTGAGCACCGGCAGGATGGCCACCAGCTCATCGCTCTCGCCGCTGTTGGAAATGCCCAGTACCACATCGACCGCCTTGATCATGCCCAGGTCGCCATGGCTGGCTTCGGCCGGATGAACGAACATGGCTGGCGTGCCGGTGGAGGCCAGCGTGGCCGCAATCTTGCGTCCGATGTGACCACTTTTGCCCATGCCGGTCACGACCACACGCCCTTTCACGCCCAGAATCATCTCTACCGCACGCACAAAACGGTCATCGAGGCGGGCCTTGAGGCCTTGCAACGCCGCGGACTCGATGTCGAGGGTGTCACGGGCCAGCTGCAGCAAGTGGGGAGCAGAAAGGGTCATGCGGGCATTTTATCGGCCGCCTTGATGCAGGCAAAACCACCACCAGATTCCCGCCGCGGGCACCGGCAGAAGGCACATTCCATTGGTAGGATCAAGGCATGAACGCACTGGAGTTGACACTGCTGTATCTGCTGGCCGCCGTCCTGGGCGTGGTGGGCTGCCGCATGTTGCGCCTGCCACCCATGCTGGGCTACCTGGCGGTGGGTGTGGTCATTGGCCCCAACGCCCTGGCGCTGGCCCAGAATTCCTCGGGCATCCAGCACCTGGCCGAGTTTGGCGTGGTGTTCCTCATGTTCGTCATCGGGCTGGAGTTCAACCTGCCCAAACTGCGCGCCATGCGGCGGCATGTGTTTGGCCTGGGTCTGCTGCAGGTGCTGCTGACATTGCTCATCGTCACCTGCGCCTCACTCTTTCTGGCCACACTGGCGCCAACCCTCTGGAAGATGGAGTGGCAGACCGCCCTGGCCCTGTCAGGCGCCATGGCCATGAGCAGCACCGCCATCGTCATCAAACTCATGGCCGACCGGCTGGAAATCGAATCCGAGCACGGCAAGCGTGTCGTGGGTGTGCTGCTCTTTCAGGATCTGGCTGTGGTGCCGCTGTTGGTGCTGATTCCGGCGCTTGGTTCCCCCCCTGAAGAACTGTTCACCGCCTTGCTGATTGCCGGCCTGAAAGCCGCCGTGCTGATTGCCCTGCTGCTGACCGGCGGGCAGCGCCTCATGCGCTGGTGGCTCACGCTGGTGGCACGGCGCAAAAGCGAAGAACTGTTCGTACTCAACCTTCTGCTGGTCACCCTGGGCCTGGCCTGGCTGACCGAGCTGGCTGGCCTGAGCCTGGCACTGGGCGCCTTCATCGCCGGCATGCTGATTTCAGAAACCGAATACAAGCACCAGGTGGAACTGGACATCCGCCCTTTCCACGATGTATTGCTGGGTCTGTTTTTCATCACCATCGGCATGATGCTGGACTGGTACATCGTGTTCGAGCGCTGGCCGCTGGTGCTGATGTTGCTGACCCTGCCTGTGCTGTTCAAACTGGTACTGGTGGCGGGTCTGGCCAAGGTGTATGGGGCCAGCCATGGCGTGGCTCTGCGCACCGGCTTGTACCTTGCGCAAGCGGGCGAATTCGGTTTCGTGCTGCTGACCCTGGGTGCGCAAAACGGGGTCATCCCGCCCCAGCTGCTCAACCCGGTGCTGGCCAGCATGGTGTTGTCGATGCTGGCCACGCCCTTCATCGTCCTGCACAGCAACACCATCGTGATGAAGCTGGTGGCCAGCGAATGGCTGCAGCAATCGCTGCAAATGACCACGATTGCGCGCAAGTCGATCAACACCAGCAAGCACGTCATCATCTGCGGCTATGGCCGGTGCGGCCAGAACCTGGCCCGCATGCTCGAGAAGGAAGACATCCCCTACATGGCGCTCGACCTGGATCCGGACCGCGTGCGCCAGGCTGCAGCGGCAGGTGATTCGGTGGTGTTTGGCGACGCTGGCCGGCTGCAGGCCCTGATGGCCGCTGGTCTGGCCCGCGCCAGCGCAGTCGTTGTCACCTACCTGGACGTGCCGGCCGCCATGAAAGTGCTGGGCCACGCACACAGCCATGCCCCGCATGTGCCCGTGATCGTGCGCACCAAGGACGACCTTGACCTCGAAAAACTCCAGCAGGCCGGCGCCACCGAAGTGGTGCCCGAGGCGCTGGAAGGCTCGCTCATGCTGGCCAGCCATGCGCTGGCCTTGGTGGGGGTGCCCATGCGCCGCGTGATCCGTGCCGTGCAGGACCAGCGGGATGCACGCTACAACCTGCTCAAAGGCTATTTCCACGGCGCCGATGACGACACCCTGGAAGAACTGGAGCACGAACGGCTGACCACCGTCAGCCTGCCGCTGGCGTCTCCCTGGCTGGGCCGGATGGTGGCCGACCTGAACTTCCACGCCATGGGCGTGCGACTGGCGAGCCTGCGCCGCGCGAGCGGCAAGAACGAGTCCGTCGATGATGCCCTTGAGCTGCAGATGGGCGACACCCTGGTGTTGTCTGGCAACGCGCGCACGCTGGCCCTGGCCGAAGAAAAACTCCTGAGAGGCTGACACCATGACGGTGATGAATGTTCACGAATTCCTGAAGAGCCACATCCGCACCGTACCCGACTGGCCCGCTCCCGGCGTGCAGTTCCGCGACATCACGCCGCTGCTGCAGGACCCCCGCGTGTTCCGCGTGCTGATCGACGCGTTCGTGCACCGTTACATGGACCCGGCCCTGCGTCCGGATGTGGTGGCAGGCCTGGATGCACGTGGCTTCATCCTCGGCTCGGTCATTGCTTATGAGTTGGGTCTGGGTTTCGTGCCGATCCGCAAGAAAGGCAAACTGCCCTTCACCACCGTGGAAGAAACGTACGAGCTCGAATACGGCAGCGCCACCGTCGAGTTGCATACCGATGCGGTCAAGCCCGGCCAGCGTGTGCTGCTGATCGATGACCTGATCGCCACCGGCGGCACCATGATGGCGGGCAAGAAATTGCTGGAGAAACTCGGCGCCACCGTGACCGAAGGTGCCGCCATTGTCGATCTGCCCGAGCTGGGTGGCTCAGAGCGACTCAAAAGCGCAGGACTGAAGCTGTTCACCCTGGTGGAGTTTGAGGGACACTGATCAGGCTTTGCCCTGCACACGGCGAGCGATCACGCGACCCAGCACCACCATGCCAACGGCTGACACGGTGTAAGCCCACTCCACGCCACCGTGGTCCACGGTTTGAGCCACGAGCAGCACCCCGGTGGACTGACCAAAGAAGAGCAGACAAGCGAACAACGTGACCGCACTGCCCCGGGCATGCGGGGCCATCTGCGTGGCCTGTGTCTGCAAGGTGTTGTGCAGCATGTAAAAACCCAGACCTGCTGCCAGACAGCCCAAAGCGGCCAGCACAGGGTGTTGCCCCCAGGCCAACAGCAACAAACCCATGGCCACCAGGGCGCTGCCCAGGCGGGCCAGGCCACGCTCACCAAACCAGCCCAGCCAACGCCGGGCCATCTGGCTGTAAAGCAGGCCGCCGATGCCGTACAGCGCCATCAGGCCGCCGGCCAGTGAGGCACTGAGGTGGAAATGCTGCACCAATTGACTGGGCACAAAAGCCAGCGTGCCAAAGGCCATGGCCCCCTCCAGCCCGGTCACGATCAGGACCCAGCGCACGCGCGGCACGCGCAACAGGCCGATGCTGCCCAGCGCAGCCTGCCAGTAAGAGCCCTCTGAATGCACGGGCACCGCACGGCGTTGTGCACCCATGCGCACAAACAGCAGGCCACAGGCTGTGGCAAACATGCATGACAACACCACAAATGCATTGCGCCAGCCCAGCGACTCCACAGCCCAGCCTCCAAACCACTGCCCGGCCATCATGCCAGTCACCGTGGCGCTCATCAGTTTGGCCAGCGTCTCCTGGCGGCGGTCGTAACTGACCTGATCGCCCAGCCAGGCCATGCTCAGGGGAATGATGCCAGCCGCACTGGCTCCCATGGCCGCACGGGCAATGACCAGCAGCTGGAAATCCGATGCCATCGCCGTCATGGCGCTGAACACGGCGCAGCCCAGCGCTGCCGCGTTGATCACGCGCAGCTTGCCGACACGGTCACCCAGGGGGCCATAAAAGAGCTGCAGACAGCCATACGCCACGGCAAACGCCGAAATGACCCGCGAGGCCTCCCCGACGCTGACCTGGAATTCCGTGGCGAGCGCCACCAGCATCGGGTCGCACACGCGCATGGATGCCATGCTGCTGAATGCAGCCAGGCTGATCAGCCACAAACCGGGAACGCGGGAAGAAGACATGCAAGGCGACTGCAGAGGCAAACCTGCAGTCTAGCCGGGCAGGTGGCAAAAATCGGTCAGAGGGGTTTCTTGATCAGGTTGGCGATTTCGCCAATGATGCCGCGGCGGAATGCCAACACGCAAACCACAAAGATCACGCCTTGCACCACCGTCACCCAGGCGCCCAATTGCGCCAGGTAGTTCTGCATGGACACGATCACGGCCGCGCCAGCCACCGGGCCGAACAGCGTGCCCATGCCCCCCACCAGCGTCATCAGCACCACCTCGCCCGACATGCTCCAGTGCACATCGGTGAGCGAGGCCAGCTGGAACACCAGCGACTTGGTGGCGCCTGCCGTCCCGGCCAGTGCACCCGAGATGACGAACGCCAGCAGTTTGAAGGTATCGGTGTCGTAGCCCAGGGAAGTGGCACGATCCTGGTGCTCGCGAATCGCCTTGAGGATCTGGCCGAACGGCGAATGGACCACGCGCCACAGCAGCAAAAAACCCGCCAGGAAGATGGCGCATACGAACAGGTACATGTTGGTGTTGTTGGCCAGATCGATCAAGCCAAACAACTGACCCCGCGGAACCGCCTGGATGCCGTCTTCACCCCCGGTGAACGGCGCCTGCAGGCAGAAAAAGAAAATCATCTGCGCCAGCGCCAGCGTGATCATGGCGAAATAGATACCTTGACGACGGATGGCCAGCTGGCCAACGATGAGCGCCAGAACAGCAGAGGTGGCCGTGCCCAGCAACACGCACAGTTCTGGATTCCAGCCCCAGACCTTGGCCGCATGCGCCGACACATAACCGGCCGAGCCCAGGAACATGGCATGCCCGAACGACAGCAGGCCGCCAAAGCCCAGCAGCAGGTTGAAGGCGCAGGCGAACAGTGCAAAACACATCACCTTCATCAGGAACACCGGGTACACCCAGATCGGGGCCACAGCCAGGATCAGCACCATCAAGGCAAAGGCCACCCACTGGTGCTTGTAGGACTTGGCCGACGAGGAAGCAGGAGTCGCGTGGGTCATGGCTTTATTTCTGGGTACCGAACAGGCCGGCAGGCTTGATGAGCAGGACGATGGTCATGATCACGAAGATCACCACATTGGAAGCTTCGGGATAAAACACCTTGGTCAGGCCCTCGATCAGGCCCAGGCCAAAACCAGTGACGATGGCGCCCATGATGGAGCCCATGCCACCAATCACCACCACCGCGAACACCACGATGATGAGGTCAGCGCCCATGGTGGGATTGACCTGGTAAATGGGTGCAGCCATCACGCCTGCCAATGCGGCCAGGCCCACACCGAAACCGTAGGTCAGCGTGATCATGCGCGGCACGTTGATGCCAAAGGCCTGCACCAGGCTTGGGTTTTCCGTGGCAGCACGCAGGTAAGCGCCCAGCTTGGTGCGCTCAATCACGTACCAGGTTGACAGGCAGATCACCAGCGAAGCGACGATCACCCAGGCACGGTACTTGGGCAGGAACATGAAGCCCGTGTTGAACGCGCCCTGGAACACTTCAGGCACGGCATAGGGCATGCCCGACGAACCGAATTCGTTACGGAAGAGGCCTTGAATGATGAGGGCCAGACCAAAGGTCAGCAACAGGCCATAAAGGTGGTCAAGCTTGTAGAGCTGTTTGAGCATCGTGCGCTCGATGATCACCCCGGTGGCCCCGACCACGACGGGCGTGACCAGCAAAGCCAGCCAGTAATTCATGCCCAGCTTGTTGAGGCCAAGCCAGGCCACGAAGGCGCCCAGCATGTACTGGGCGCCATGCGTGAAGTTGATGATGTTCAGCAAGCCGAAGATCACGGCCAGTCCCAAAGAAAGCAGCGCATAAAAGGACCCGTTGATGAGTCCGATCAGCAACTGCCCGAACAGCGCTTGAGAGGGAATGCCAAAAATTTCCATGGGTGACTTCGGCTTGCTTGAACAGTGCGCGGATTACTTCTTGACCAGCGGGCAATCGCCGTCATTCAGGGGACGGAACGCCTCGTTCGCAGGGATGGTGGCAGCGACCTTGTAATAGTCGTAAGGTCCCTTGGACTCTGACGGCTTCTTGACCTCGAACAGGTAGGCCGGATGGATCTTGCGACCATCTGCACGGACCGTACCCTTGCCGAACAGGATGTCATCGGTGGGCAGTTCCTTCATCTTGGCCACGGTCTTCAGACCATCGTCGGTCTTGGCGGCATCCACGGCCTTCAGGTAGTGCAGCACACCGGAGTAAACGCCAGCGTGGTCAGACGAAGGCATCTTGCCGCCATGGGCTGCCGCAAAGCGCTTGGACCAAGCGCGTGTGTTGTCGTTCAGATCCCAGTAGAAGGTCTCCGTCAACAGCAGGCCCTGCGCCTTGTCCAGGCCCAGTGCGTGCACATCGGGCAGGAAGACCAGCATGCCGGCCAGGTTCTGGCCTCCTTTGACGATGCCAAACTCGGCGGCCTGCTTGATGGAGTTGATGGTGTCGCCACCGGCATTGGCCAAGCCAATGATCTTGGCCTTGGATGCCTGCGCCTGCAGCAGGAAAGATGAGAAGTCCTGCGTCGGGAAGGGGGTGCGGACCTTGCCCACCACCTTGCCACCGTTCTTGAGCACCACCGCTTCGGTGTCACGCTCCAGAGCATGTCCGAAAGCGTAGTCGGCCGTCAGGAAGAACCAGGTGTTGCCGCCGTTCTTCACGATGGCCTTGCCAGTGCCGTTGGCAAGCATCCAGGTGTCGTACAGCCAGTGCACCGTATTCGCGTTGCAGGATTTGCCCGACAGGTCGGCTGTGGCCGAGCCGGTGTTCACATGGACTTTGTTCTTTTCCTTGCTGATCTGGGCGATGGCCAGACCGACGGAAGAAGTGGGCACGTCCACAATCATGTCCACCTTGTCGGTGTCGTACCACTGGCGGGCCACGTTGGAGCCGATGTCCGGCTTGTTCTGGTGGTCCGCACTCACCACTTCCACCTTGAGTTTGCTGCCGGTGGCCTTGATGTAGTCCTCCACGGCCATCTTCGCGGCAATGACTGAACCCGGGCCGCCGATGTCGGCATATACACCGGACATGTCGTTCATCACGCCAATCTTGACGACACCGTCAGAGATTTGGGCCTGTGCCGAACCGGCAAATGCGCATGCAGCCAAAGCGGCGGTGGCAAGAAGTTTGCGTTTCATGGTGTGTCTCCTGTCGTTGGAAAGAAAAATCAGACGCCGAGGTATTCGTGCAGCATGGGCATCTTGGCCTGCAGCTCAGATGCTGCGAAGCCCTCGATGATCTGCCCGTGCTCCATGACATAGAAGCGGTCGGCCAGTGGCGCAGCAAAACGGAAGTTCTGCTCGACCATGATGATGGTGAAGCCCTTGGCCTTGAGAGAGAGGATCATGCGGGCGAGCGCTTGAACGATCACGGGCGCGAGGCCTTCGGAAATTTCGTCCAGCAGCAGCAGTTTGGCGCCGGTGCGCAGGATGCGCCCCACCGCCAGCATCTGCTGCTCACCGCCCGACAGGCGCGTGCCCGGGCTGTTCCTGCGCTCGAGCAGATTGGGGAACATCTCGTAGATTTCGTCCAGGGGCATCCCACCGCTGGCAATTTCGGGTGGCAGCAGCAGATTTTCTTCGCAGCTCAAGGAGGCAAAGATGCCGCGCTCTTCCGGGCAGTAACCGATGCCCAGTTTGGCAATCTGGTGCGGTGCCATGTCGATCGACTCGCGGCCATTGATCGTGATCGAGCCGCTGCGTTTGCCCACCAGCCCGACGATGGACTTGACGGTGGTGGTGCGTCCCGCACCGTTGCGGCCGAGCAGCGTGACCACTTCGCCCTTGTGTACGGTCAGATCTACCCCGTGCAGGATGTGCGATTCGCCATACCAGGCGTGCAGGTTGCTGATGCGCAGGAATTCGGTGGGCTCAGCCATGGGCACCCTCCAGCGCGTTGTCGGTGCTGCCCATATAGGCTTCGAGCACCTGCGGATTCTTCGACACCACTTCGTACGGTCCTTCTGCGATCACCTGGCCACGCTGCAGCACGCTGATGGTGTCTGCAATGCTCGACACCACATTCATGTTGTGCTCCACCATCAGGATGGTGCGGTTGGCGCCCACCTTCTTGATGAGCTGCGTGACGCGGTCCACATCTTCGTGGCCCATGCCTTGCGTGGGCTCATCGAGCAGCATCAGCTCGGGATTCATGGCCAGTGTGGTGGCGATCTCCAGCGCACGCTTGCGGCCGTAGGCCAGCTCGCCGGCATGCACCTCGGCAAACTCGGTCAGGCCCACCTCGTCGAGCAGCTCCATGGCCCGGTCGTTGAGCTGATCGAGTACCCGCTCAGAGCGCCAGAAATGCATCGACAGGCCCGTTGAACGTTGCAGCGCGATGCGCACGTTTTCCCGGGCGGACAGGTTGGGAAACGTCGCCGAGATCTGGAACGAGCGCACCAGCCCACGTCGCGCCACCTGGGCCGGCTTTTCGGTCGTGATGTCATTGCCGTTGAACAGAATCTGGCCACTCGTCGGGATCAAGAACTTGGTCAACAGGTTGAAGACCGTGGTCTTGCCTGCGCCGTTGGGTCCGATCAGTGCATGGATCTGCCCACGCCGAACCTGAAGGTTCACGCCGTTGACGGCAACAAAGCCCTTGAACTCCTTGATGAGGTCCCGGGTTTCGAGAATGAAATCATTGGACATGGGGTACAACCAACTTGTCATGAACCACTTAACGACAACCAGTCGTTTGCGTGCACATTCTGGTTGTTCGCCAACGGTGCCGCGCTAGTGGTTATCCCGAACGGCAGTCCCCAAGGTGTCTGACGCGCTGTGGCCCGATGCGGCCCCCGTCATTTACCGATGCAGAAACTGGAAAAAATCACGCCCAGCAGGTCGTCCGCACTGAATTCACCCGTGATCTCGTTGAGGGCGTTCTGCGACTGGCGCAACTCTTCGGCCAGCAGGTCCAGGCTTTGCGCCTGGGCGGCCAGATGCAGCTGCGCGAGTTCGAGGTGTTCGCGCACGCGCAGCAAGGCCTGCACATGGCGCTCGCGGGCGATGTACAGGCCTTCACTGGCCTGCTGCCAGCCAGCCTCGTGCAGCAAGCGCTGGCGCAAGGCCTGCAGACCGTCACCGGTTTTGGCCGACAACACCACCCCTTGACGGCCTGACGCTTGCGCAGCATCGGCCTTGTTCCAGATGTCGATGACGGGCACGGCCGCTGGCACGCGCTGCGCCAGCGAGCGTGCAATCTCGGCATCGGCCGCCGCGTAAGCCTCGTCTTCCGCCCTTGTCAGGTCGTGCAGAAACAGCACCGCATCGGCCTGCTCGATTTGCCCCCAGGCACGTTCGATGCCGATCTGCTCCACGGCATCGACACCCTCGCCTTCGCGCAGACCGGCGGTATCGATCACGTGCAGTGGCACGCCTTCGATCTGGATGGTCTGCTGCACCACATCGCGCGTGGTGCCGGCAATGGGCGTGACGATGGCGAGTTCCGCACCGGCCAGCGCGTTGAGCAAGGAGCTCTTGCCTGCATTGGGCTGGCCAGCGATCACCACACGGATGCCCTCGCGCAGCAGCGCGCCCTGGCGCGTACGCTGCAGCACCTGCGCCAGCCGCGCCTGCAGGCTGTCGAGCTGACCCTGGGCATCGGCTTTTTGCAGAAAGTCGATTTCTTCTTCGGGAAAGTCCAGCGTGGCTTCAACCAGCATGCGCAGGTGGATCAACGCCTCGCGCAGTTCGCCGATCTCGCGCGAAAAATCACCCGCCAGCGAACGGCTGGCGCTGCGCGCAGCCGCCTCGGTGCTCGCATCGATCAGGTCGGCGATGGCTTCAGCCTGTGCCAGATCGATCTTGTCGTTCAGGAAAGCCCGCTCGGAAAACTCTCCAGGCTGCGCCACGCGCAAGCCCGCCAGCACCGGCTTGCCGGTGGCCGCATCCATGCTGGCCGCAGCCTGAAGACAGCGCTGCACCAGCAGCTGCAGCACCACCGGACCGCCGTGGGCCTGCAGCTCCAGCACGTCTTCGCCGGTGAAGGAGTGGGGCGCCGCAAACCAGATGGCCAGCCCGTGGTCGATCGCCGAACCATCGGCATCGCGAAACGGCAGGTAAGTGGCGTCCCTGGGCCTGAGTTCGCGCCCGCACAGCGCTTGCACCAGCGCACCGATGCCCCGCCCGGACACGCGCACGATGCCCACAGCCCCGCGCCCGGGCGCGGTGGCAATGGCGACGATGGGTTCCTGATGGCGGGCAAGCATGGGCGGATTTTGCAAGAAACAAGGGCCGCTCACGCGGCCCCTGTCGAAGTGCTTTCAGTTCATTTGAACTTGGGCAAGTTGAACTGCGGCGGCACGCCCATGCGCGTGTTGATGATCCACTGCTGGGCAATTGACAGCACGTTGTTGGTGATCCAGTACAGCACCAGACCCGCCGGGAAGAAGAAGAACATCACACTGAAGATGAGTGGCATGAACCACATCAGCTTGGCCTGCATCGGGTCCGGCGGTGCGGGGTTCAGCGCCGTTTGCAGCAGCGTGGTCAGCGTCATCACGATCGGCAGGATGAAGTACGGGTCGGGTGCGGACAGGTCAACGATCCAGCCCACCCACGGGGCATGGCGCATCTCGACGCTGGACAGCAGCACCCAGTACAGCGCAATGAAAACCGGAATCTGGATCAGCATCGGGAAGCAGCCACCCATGGGGTTGACCTTTTCCTCGCGGTAGATCTTCATCATCTCCATCTGCATCTGCTGCGGGTTGCTCTTGAGGCGCTCGCGCATTTCCATGATGCGGGGGTTGATGGCCTTCATCTTGGCCATGCTGGCGTAGGCCTTGGCATTGAGCCAGTAAAACGCGATCTTGAGCAGCAGCACCAGCGCCATGATGGCCCAGCCCCAGTTCAGCAGCACTTTGTAGAGCTGGTCCAGCAGCCAGTACAGCGGCTTGGCCAGCATGGCCAGCCAGCCATAGTCCTTGAGCAGGTCCAGGCCCGGCGCCAGGGCTTCCAGGGTCTTTTCTTCCTGCGGGCCGGCAAACAGCTGGTTGTCCAGAACCTTGCTCTGACCAGGCGCCACTTCACCCAGCGGCGTGATCATGCCCACGGCATACAGATTGTTATCGACCTTGCGCACGAAGTTCTCGCGCTGGACTCCATCGGCAAGCAGCCAGGCCGAAGCAAAGTAGTGCTGCACCATGGCCACATAGCCATTGGTCGATGTCTTGTCGATTTCGGCCTTGTTCTTTTCGATGTCGGAGAACTCGATCTTGGTGTACTTCTTGGCTTCGGTGTAGACAGCGGGGCCGGTGAAGGTGGAATAGAAGGACGATTCGCCGGCGGGCTTGTTGCCATCGCGCACCAACTGCAGGTACAGCTGCGGCGACACGGCGGCAGCGCCCTTGTTGATCACCTCATGCTTGACGCCGATGGCGTAGCTGCCGCGCTTGAGCGTGTAGCTCTTGACCAGTTTGACGCCGTTCACCTCGTCAGATTCAAAGCGCAAGGTCAGCTCGTTCTGGCCGTCCTTGAGCTTGCGCTCGCCGGCAAAGCGCATGACGCTCTTGTGCGTGGGCAGCTGTCCACCGATCAGACCGGACTGGGCCACATAAACACGGTCCTTGCTTTCGTCAAACAGCACGAAATTCTTTTTGGCATCCATCAGGTCCGGGTGCTGCACCAGCTCGGCATGCACCAGCGAACCGCCTTCGGTGTCAAAGCGCAGCTTGTACAGATCGGTTTCGACATCAACCCATTCGCGTTGTGCTGCTGGTGCCGCAGATGCAGGCACCTGACCAGGACCGGCAGGCGCAGCCACAGCGGTCGGCACCGCAGTCGACGCAGCAGGCGCCTTGGCGGCCGCTGCGGGCTCGACCTTGGGAAAGAATGTGGCCTTGTGGCCGTTGTGGATCTGCCACTGGTCCCACAGCAGGACCATGGAGAAGCCAAAAATCACCCAGAGGATGGTGCGGCGGATGTCGTTCATGAGGACTTCTTAGAAGAAGGAGATAGGAATCGGGTGAACAGGCGTGGGGCCTCTTCAGGAATGGGGTCGTGCCCGCCAGCACACCAGGGATGACAACGCACCAGCCGGGTCAGCGTGAGGTAGCTGCCCCAGCCTGCGCCGTGCTTTTCAAGCGCCTGCAGCGAATAGATTGAGCAGGTCGGCTCAAAACGGCAGGCCGAGCCGATCGACGGACTCAACAGCAGCCGGTAAGCCCGCACCAGGCCCATGAGCAAACGCTGCATCATCTCGCCACCCCACGCTCAAACAGCTGCTCCAGCTCCTGGCGAACGGCCAGCTTGAGTTGCTCGGACGTTGCACTGATGAACTGCTTGCGGTCAAACGTGGCGCGCAGACGCACCACATGGGCGGCGCTCGGCAGGCGTTCGGCGAAGCGGCTGCTCACGGCGTAGATTTGTCGCTTGATGGTGTTGCGCGTCACGGCACGGCGGGCCCAGCGCTTTGGGACCATCGCCCCGATCCAGACGCCATCCAAGGCAAAAAGGGCCTGCGCCTCATCGGGTGCAGGCCCTGCCGTTTCGGCGATTGCCTCAGGGGTGTCCACGCGTGCCACCAAAGGCAGGCGATGCAAGGCGAAATGCGCTGTGCGGGAGACCGTACCGCCAGCCAGGGCAGCCTGAAATTGCGGGCGTGTCTTGAGACGGTGCACGGCGATCAGACCCCGACTGTGGCCGCCAGCGTTGCCCGAAAGCGCGCCGGCAGCAGCAGCACAATCAGACAGCCAGACGCTTGCGGCCCTTGGCGCGACGTGCGTTGATCACGGCGCGACCACCGCGGGTCTTCATGCGAACCAGGAAGCCGTGGGTACGGGCGCGACGGGTTTTGGAGGGTTGGTAAGTGCGTTTCATGACAATTCCTTGGCGCTCCCTCGAAGAATGCAGTCGGGCAAGCCGGCACACGCCAGGCCACTCGACTTTTTGGAGCGAAGCCCGCGATTATCGCAAACTTTGGCGCCCTGGGCAAATACCGCCCAAAAACAGCCACCAATGCCCAACCCGATTCCATCGGGGAACACCATGAGCCCGCAGGCCTGTTTGTGGTTTATGATGTGCATCCGCGCACCCTCTGGCCTGTGGATAAGCTCTTGATAATTCAGGATCGACTGCACCAGAACAGCTGACTATCCACAAAAACAACATCCACCATGCCTGAGGGAATGTCCTCCGATCTCGCCTTTGAAGCCAGCCCCGCCCTGTGGCAGGCCTGCCTGGATGAACTCTCTCGCGAATTGCCGGAGCAGCAGTTCAACACCTGGATCAAACCGCTGACCGCCCAGATCCATCCAGACCAGAACAAGCTCACCCTTTTTGTCGCCAACCGCTTCAAAATGGACTGGATTCGAGCCCAGTACGCGCAAAAACTGACCCAGATCCTGGAACGCCTGCAAGGTCAGCCCGTTCAGATCGAGTTAGCGCTCACTCCTCGCGAAACCCCTGCCAGAACCGCACGTCCTACCCCGACTGCGCTTTCCCCGACCAGCCCGGAAGCCCTGGACATGGCGGAAGAGTCCCCCAGTCAGGCCTTCCGCAGCCGACTCAATCCGGCCCTCACCTTTGACACCCTGGTAGAAGGTTCGGCCAACCGCATGGCACGTGCTGCCGCCATGCACGTGGCCGGCTCGCCAGGCCAGCTCTACAACCCGCTGTTCATCTATGGCGGCGTTGGCCTGGGCAAGACGCACCTGATGCACGCCATCGGCAACAAGCTGCTGGCCGACCGTCCGAATGCCAAAGTTCTCTACATCCACGCAGAGCAGTTCGTGTCGGATGTGGTCAAAGCCTATCAACGCAAGACCTTTGACGAATTCAAACAGCATTACCACTCGCTGGACCTGCTGCTGATCGACGATGTGCAGTTTTTTGCCAACAAGGACCGCACCCAGGAAGAATTCTTCAACGCCTTTGAAGCGCTGCTGGCCAAAAAGTCGCACATCGTGATGACCAGCGACACCTACCCGAAGGGTTTGACCGACATCCACGAGCGACTGGTGTCGCGCTTCGATTCGGGCCTGACGGTCGCGATCGAGCCGCCCGAGCTCGAAATGCGGGTGGCCATCCTGATCAACAAGGCCATCAGCGAAGGCAGTGAAATGCCCGAGGAAGTGGCGTTTTTCGTGGCCAAGAACGTGCGCTCGAACGTGCGGGAGCTTGAAGGTGCGCTGCGCAAGATCCTGGCCTATTCGCGCTTCAACCAGAAGGAAGTCTCGATCCAGCTGGCCCGCGAGGCCTTGCGCGACCTGCTGTCCATCCAGAACCGCCAGATTTCGGTGGAAAACATCCAGAAAACCGTGGCCGACTACTACAAGATCAAGGTTGCGGACATGTACAGCAAGAAGCGCCCGGCCAGCATTGCCCGCCCGCGCCAGATTGCCATGTATCTGGCCAAGGAATTGACACAAAAAAGCCTGCCCGAGATCGGCGAGCTGTTTGGCGGACGCGACCACACCACCGTGCTGCACGCCGTGCGCAAGATCGCGGGCGAACGCCAGCAGCTGACCGAACTCAACCAGCAACTTCATGTGCTGGAACAGACGCTCAAGGGATGACCAAAAAGAATGTGGTTTTGAGCCGTTTTCAGGCCAAAAAACACCCAAAAAACGGCGAAAATGTCAGCTGTTTGCTCTATCTGCCCGACGGGGCAGATGCCTGAGAAAAATCACCAAAGGTAGACACCCATGATCGTCCTGAAGGCCACCCAAGACAAGCTGCTGTCGGTGCTGCAATCCGTCTCCGGCATTGTGGAACGCCGCCACACCCTGCCCGTGCTGGCCAACGTGCTGATCCGCAAATCGGGCCGTGCCATCCAGATGACCACCAGCGATCTGGAAATCCAGATCCGCACCACCGCCGACATGGACGGCGATCCGGGCGACTTCACCACCACCGTGGGCGCACGCAAGCTGATCGACATCCTGCGCACCATGCCCGGTGACCAGACCGTGAGCCTGGAGTCCTCGCAGGCCAAGGTGATCCTCAAGGGTGGCAAGTCCAAATTCACGCTGCAGACCCTGCCGGCCGAAGACTTCCCGCTGGTGCAGGAAGCCGCCAGCTTTGGTCCCAAGTTCAGCGTGCCGCAAAAGACACTCAAGGCCCTGCTGGGCCAGGTCTCGTTTGCGATGGCCGTGCACGACATCCGCTACTACCTCAACGGCATCCTGTTCGTGGCCGAAGGCAAAAAACTCAGCCTGGTCGCCACCGACGGCCACCGCCTGGCCTTTGCCAGCGCCACGCTCGACGAAGAAGTGCCCAGCAAGCAGGAAGTCATCCTGCCGCGCAAGACCGTGCTGGAACTGCAGCGCCTGCTGAGCGATGCCGAAGGCGCGATCGAGATGCAGTTTGCCAACAACCAGGCCAAGTTCAGCTTTGACGGCATGGAGTTCGTGACCAAGCTGGTCGAGGGCAAGTTCCCCGACTACAACCGCGTGATCCCCAAGGGCCACCGCAACAACGTCACGCTGGGCCGCCAGGCCCTGCTGTCGTGCCTGCAGCGCACCGCCATCCTGACCAGCGACAAGTTCAAGGGCGTGCGCCTGAACCTCGACCCCGGCACGCTGCGCGTGGCGTCCACCAACGCCGAGCAGGAAGA
>Ga0255209_1000098_pt1 | contig 39727 bp, 33 predicted proteins | sample Miss_Miss_RepC_8_FD_183026 | JGI IMG/M metagenome (GOLD analysis project Ga0255209, IMG submission 183026) | Freshwater microbial communities from Mississippi River, Louisiana, United States - Miss_Miss_RepC_8d | ecosystem: Environmental > Aquatic > Freshwater > River | place: USA: Louisiana...
TGGCGACAGCAACAAGCTAAGAGTGGGTGAGTGGGTGGTGGCCATTGGTTCACCCTTTGGTCTGGACAGTACCGTCACTGCTGGCATTGTCTCTGCCAAGGGCCGCGAGACCGGTGAGTACCTACCCTTTATTCAAACCGACGTTGCTGTCAACCCTGGCAATTCGGGCGGACCCTTGCTGAATTTGCGCGGTGAAGTTGTTGGCATCAACTCGATGATCTACTCGCGAACTGGCGGCTTCATGGGGATATCGTTCGCCATCCCGATCGATGAAGCACAAAGGGTGTATGAGCAATTGCGAAGCAGCGGCCGTGTGATCCGCGGCCGTATGGGCGTGGGTATTGCCGAAGTGAGCAAAGAGGTTGCCGAAGCGCTCGGTTTACCCAAGGCTGCAGGCGCCTTGGTACGCAATGTCGAGCGAGGATCACCTGCAGAGCGCGCAGGACTCGAAGCCGGCGACATCATCCTTCGTTACGAGGGCAAGCCGATCGAACGCTCCTCAGATCTTCCGAGACTTGTTGGTGGCACCAAGCCTGGCACTAAAGCAAGCTTAGGCATATGGCGCAAGGGTGTTGCTAAGGACCTCGTAGTCGTGGTTGCAGAAGCCGAGCCCGATCGAAGCGCACGCTCAAGCACACCTCGCGCCGCACCCGGCGCAGCGCCCAGTAATTTTCTCGGCCTAGTCGTTTCCGAGCTCAGCGATGAGCGAAGGAGCCAATTGCGGCTTAGAGGCGGTGTTCAGGTCGACAGTGCCGATGGTGCCGCTGCCAGAGCAGGCATCCAGGCAGGTGACTTGATTCTCTCGATCAATAACCAAGAGATTGCCAACCTTGCCCAATTCAACGAGGTTGTTGCAAAGCTTGATCGGAACAGAGCCGTCGTTGCGTTAGTGCGACGAGGCGATTCAGCACAGTTTGTACCGATTCGTCCCGGACGATAAATCAATGCAAGATATCCGCAATTTCTCGATCATTGCTCACATTGACCATGGCAAGTCCACCCTCGCAGATCGCTTGATTCAGCGCTGCGGTGGACTTAGTGATCGTGAAATGGAAGCCCAGGTTCTTGACTCCATGGACCTGGAGAAGGAGCGGGGCATCACCATTAAGGCGCAGACTGCGGCCTTGCGCTACCTTGCCAAAGATGGGAAAACCTATCGCCTGAATTTAATCGATACACCCGGGCATGTTGACTTTTCCTATGAGGTAAGCCGATCGCTTTCAGCCTGTGAAGGCGCCTTGTTAGTGGTCGATGCAACGCAGGGAGTCGAAGCTCAAACAGTCGCAAACTGCTATACCGCTATCGAGCTGAATGTTGAAGTGCTCCCGGTGCTCAACAAGATGGACCTTCCGTCTGCAGACCCCGACACGGCGGCGGAAGAAATCGAGGATGTGATCGGTATCGACGCCAGCGATGCGGTGCGTGCCAGCGCAAAAACGGGGGTAGGGATCGAAGAAATCCTTGAAACCGTGGTTGCCAGGGTTCCGCCACCGCGCGGCAGCGAAACCGAGGCTTTGCAAGCTCTAATCATTGATTCCTGGTTCGACAATTACGTGGGCGTTGTGATGTTGGTTCGTGTCGTTAATGGCCGCCTAAAGCCACGTGATCGCATAAGGCTCATGGCGACCGACACTCATTATGTCTGCGAGCAAGTGGGTGTTTTCACGCCCAAATCACAAAGCAGAGAGTTTCTTGCTGCGGGTGAGGTAGGTTTTGTCATCGCAGGCATTAAAGAGCTCAAATCTGCGAAGGTTGGCGATACGCTCACCCATGTTCAAGCTCCCGCGTCAAGCGCTCTGCCTGGTTTTAAAGAGATCAAGCCATCGGTGTTTGCAGGCTTGTATCCGGTGGAGGCGAACCAGTACGAGGCGATGCGCGAAGCACTTGAAAAGCTTCAACTTAACGATGCTTCGCTTCAATTTGAGCCCGAAGTCTCGCAGGCCCTTGGCTTTGGGTTCCGTTGCGGCTTTTTGGGACTCTTGCATATGGATATTGTGCAAGAGCGGCTTGAACGTGAATTCGACATGGATCTCATAACAACCGCACCAACGGTGGTCTATGAGTTAATCCTTCGTGATGGCAGCTTGCTTCGTGTTGAGAACCCTTCAAAAATGCCTGATCCGTCCAAGATCGAGGAGATCCGCGAACCCATGGTCGCAGTCAAGATCTTTGTTCCTCAGGACTATGTGGGCGCGGTCATCACACTTTGCACCAACAAACGGGGCGTGCAAACCGATCTTGCTTATCACGGCCGTCAGGTTCATCTGTCTTATGAGCTGCCGATGAATGAGATCGTTCTTGATTTTTTCGATAAACTTAAATCGGTATCACGCGGCTACGCCTCCATGGATTACGAATTTCTTGAGTATCGAGCAGCCGATGTTATTAAGCTCGATGTCCTTGTCAACGGCGACCGGGTCGATGCGCTGTCGCTGATGATTCATCGCTCGGTTTCTCAAAGCCGAGGCCGAGAGTTGGTGTCGAAGATGCGAGAGCTGATTCCACGCCAAATGTATGACGTTGCTATCCAGGCTGCGATCGGATCAAACATTATCGCGCGCGAGAATGTCAAAGCGCTTCGCAAGAATGTGCTTGCAAAGTGTTATGGTGGCGACATCACACGAAAGAAAAAATTGCTTGAAAAGCAAAAGGCCGGAAAAAAGCGCATGAAACAAGTAGGAACCGTCGAAATCCCCCAAGAGGCTTTCCTAGCGGTATTGCAGGTTGACGATCGATGAACTTTTCACTGATATTGTTTTTCGTTGTTCTCTTTACCGGAGCGATGTGGGCTTTAAATCGATGGGTTTGGGCACCGCGGCGGGACCCCGAACAAAGCGACCCTTGGTGGGTTGACTACACAGCGGGACTTTTTCCTGTATTTTTTGTTATTTTTCTTTTGCGCTCCTTTGTAGCCGAGCCTTTTCGTATTCCCTCAGGGTCGATGCTTCCCACTTTATTGATCGGTGATTTAATCCTTGTCAATAAGTATGAATACGGCATTCGGCTGCCCGTGATTCATAAGAAGATCGTCGATATGGGGCAACCCCAGCGCGGTGATGTGGTGGTGTTTCGATACCCCCCCGATCCCAGCCTTGATTACATCAAGCGACTCGTTGGTGTTCCTGGCGATAAAGTGCTTTGGCGAGCAGGCAGCCTCAGCGTCAATGGCAAAGCAGTCGACTTAAGAGCTGACGGGGAATTCTTTGACGCTGATCGCCTGTCCTATACCAAGCAGTATCGAGAAAAGCTAAGCGATCGTGAACATTTGGTCTTGACCGAACCCGGCAAACCTTCGTTTGTTCACCCGATGGACAGCTTCAAGCAAAAAGATTTATGTCGATTCGACGCCGACAGTGTTGAATGTGTCGTTCCGCAGGGACATTACTTCATGATGGGCGATAATCGAGACAACAGTCTCGATAGCCGCTTCTGGGGTTTTGTACCAGAGCAAAACATAGTTGGACGCGCTTTCTTCATATGGATGAACTTCAGCGATCTCAAGCGCATTGGCCGCTTTTACTAGATCAATTACAGGAAAGCCTCGACTATCGCTTTATCCATTTGCACTGGCTCGAGGAAGCGCTTACACACCGTAGCTACGGTCAACCCCATAATGAACGCTTTGAGTTCTTGGGCGATGCTGTCTTGAATCTCTTGATTGCGCAACAATTATTTGAACGATTTCCAAAGCTCGACGAAGGATCGCTCTCGCGCATGCGGGCAAGCCTAGTGCGCGAGTCAAGCCTCGCCGACATCGGCAAGTCGCTTGATTTAGGGACCTATGTACGTGTTGGCGAGGGTGAACGCCGAAATCAAGCTCAAGCGAGAGCTTCTTTGTTGGCCGATACTTTTGAAGCCTGCCTAGGTGCGATTTTTCATGACGGTGGGATGCCTTCGGCCAAGGCTTTTATCGCAACGCGCTTTAACGCTCACCTTGATGCGCTTGATCCCATGACGCTGCTTAAAGATCCAAAAACCCAATTGCAAGAACAATTACAGCACCATAAGCTACCGATTCCGCACTATAGCGTGGTAGCTCAATGCGGTCAGGCCCATGCACAGGAATTTGAAGTTTGCTGTGCAGTCGATGCACTTGATTTAAGGGCGCTGGGTCGCGGTAGAAGCAAACGGCAAGCTGAACAAGCAGCCGCAGCCAAGGTCTTGGACGCATGGCGACTAAGCCATCACATTAAATGACCATAACCATGCAGCCAAGCCCTACGGACCATGAGCCGAATAGCCCTAATGCGCTCGAGCATCGCTGCGGGACGATCGCTATTGTGGGGCGGCCCAACGTAGGTAAATCAAGCCTATTGAATCGCCTGATCGGGCAAAAATTGGCAATCACCTCACACCGTCCTCAAACCACAAGGCATCGTATTCTGGGTTTGCGCACCGAGCCCGATGCCCAGCTGATTTTTCTCGATGCGCCAGGCTGGCAGCGCAAGCAGCGATCGGCCATGAACCGAATGCTTAATCGCACGGCCGAGCAGGTGATCGATGAGGCGGACTTGGTGCTTTGGGTGATTGATGGCTCGCAAGGCTTGGTTGATGAAGATCTTCAAGTGTTATCACGTTTAGATCAACACCCCAAAAAGATTGCGGTACTAAACAAAATCGATCGCGTAAAGATTCAAAACAAGCTTTACTTACTTGCGCAAGATTTGTCGCAACGCACCCGTTTTGAGGCGATCATTCCAGTGTCTGCTGAACGCGCCACGCAAATTGACGTCCTACTCCGGGTATGCAAAGCACATCTACCGATTGATGCGCCGCGATTTGAGCCTGATGAGTTTACCGATCGATCCGAGCGCTTTTTGGCAGCAGAAATCATCCGGGAGAAATTGTTTCGATTACTGGGCGATGAGCTTCCTTATCAAAGCACGGTGCTTATCGAGCAGTTCAGCGAAGAGCCTTCCCTCAGACGCATCCAAGCCTCGATTGTCGTCCAGCGTGAGGCTCAGCGAGCGATTGTGCTGGGGCAGGGGGGGCAGGGCATCAAGCGCATAGGGACCGATGCAAGACGTGACATGGAGCGTCTTTTTAGCAGCAAAGTCTTCCTTGGGCTTCACGTAAAAGTTCGGGACGATTGGGCCTCCAATGAACTGGGCCTTGCGGCATATGGTTATGGTCAATAGCCGATGGCCGGCGCGGATTCCCCCCAAAGGCGAAAGCGGATCAGTGATGAGCCAGGTTTTTTGTTGCATCGAGTTGCCTGGCGCGAGACTTCCCTCGTACTCGATGTGTTCACAAGACACCATGGGCGGATCGCACTGATCGCAAAAGGTGCCAGAAGACCTCGCTCCGAACTTAGACCGGTGCTTCTAGCCTTTCAACCGCTGCGGCTTGCCTGGATCGGAAAGGGCGAATTGCAGACCCTCACGGGAGCCGAATGGGTAGGGGGCATTGAAGCACCGCAAGCTCAAGCGTTGATGTGTGCTTTTTATTTAAACGAACTCTTAATGCGGCTTCTGCCACGAGATGATGCACATCCACAGCTTTATGACGCTTATTTACAGGCGCTAATCGAGTTGACCGAGCTTGAGGCGATCGAACACGAAGAATGCCTGCGCCGCTTTGAATGGACTCTGCTGCGCGAGTCAGGCTATGCACCCGACGTGCAAATCGATTGTGATGGGGCGCAGCTTGAAGCTCATGCCCAGTATCGCTGGATACCCGATGAAGGCTTTCGACGTGAGCATAGTGCCCGGGAAGACGATCATGGGGAGTTAATTGATGGACACACATTGCACGCACTTGGCCAAGGGGTGCTCGAGCATGGTATTCAGCGTCAACAGGCTAAGCGACTGATGCGGCGGATTTTGAGTCATCGCCTCGAAGGCCGCGCACTGCATACCCGTAAAATGCTGTTTGAGCTCCAGGCGATGACACGGTCGAGTACGCCGCATCAAGCGATCGGGTCAGCAGCGGATGAATAAGCGAATCATCTTGAATCGGTGCGAATTGTGAGAGAAAACCATGGTTGAACTCGGCGTAAATATTGATCACGTCGCAACAGTCCGGCAGGCTCGGCGCACCTATGAACCCGATCCGGTTTGGGCCGCTGTTGAGGCCCATCTGGGAGGAGCCGACGGCATCACGGTTCATTTGCGCGAGGATCGCCGTCACATTCAGGATCAAGACGTCCGAAGGCTTGTCGAACTGACGCATATCAAGCTTAATCTCGAGATGGCCGCCACCGACGAGATGGTCGATATTGCCTGCACGATTAAGCCGCAGATGGCGATGCTCGTGCCAGAGGGTCGTCACGAAATCACGACCGAAGGTGGTCTTGATGTTGTGTCGCAAGAAGAGCGCTTGCGAGACGTAATCACCAAGCTTTCCGAGGCGGGCATTATGAGCAGCGTTTTCATTGATGCCGAGTTAGCCCAAGTTGAAGCTGCAGCAAGAGTCGGTGCGAAAGTCTGTGAAATTCACACAGGGCCCTATGCTGCGGCCTTTTTCGATGGCGGCAGAGACGCGCAAAGCCCTGCGGTGCTTGAGGCGCTTCGAAAAATCGCCGAGGCTGGCGAAGCGATTCGTGGCTTGGGCATGCGTTTTAATGCAGGCCATGCGCTGAATTATGTAAACGTTCAACCGATTGCATCGCTTGCTGGGATTCGCGAGCTTCACATTGGTCACGCTATCGTCTCTCGTGCAATCTTCGTTGGCATACGAGATGCTGTTCGAGAAATGAAGCGATTGATCCGTGAGCGTGTATGCCAACCTTCGGCATAGGTATCGATCGTGTATTGATCCACCGGGTTGACGCTGCCTATCAACGATGGGGTGATCGCTTCGCCAAGCGCGTACTTGGCCCGCAAGAGCTTGAAGTTTTTCATCGCCGCTTGCAGCGTCATCAGCGTCAGGGCGTTCATTATCTTGCCAAGCGATTTGCCGCTAAAGAGGCGTTTTCTAAGGCCATGGGCCTGGGGCTACGCTCACCGATGCTCATGCCCCGACTTGAAGTGCTCAATGATCGCAGCGGTAAGCCCTATGCAAAGGCTCATGGTGATCTTGCGGCGTGGCTCGATACGCGAGGAATTAAAGCCCATGTATCCATTAGCGATGAACAAGATGCGGCCATCGCCTTTGTCATACTAGAAACCATGGAGCCTATGCAATGACCCTTGAAGCCTTGCCTCTTATGCGTGGTCCGGTTATGGTGGATCTGCAGTCAACAACACTCACCGAACATGAGCGTGACCGGCTTCGACACCCGCTTGTTGGCGCTGTCATACTTTTTTCACGGAATTTTAAATCCAAGCGACAACTCAAGGCGCTTTGCGATGAGATCCATGCGGTTCGGACGCCATCACTACTGATTGCAGTCGACCATGAAGGTGGGCGGGTACAGCGCTTTCGCGATGGTTTCTCTGCGATTCCACCGATGCGCACACTTGGCGACATGTGGGATAAAGACCCGCTTGAAGCCTGCCGTAAGGCTTCAGAGCTGGGTGAATGTATCGCAAGCGAATTAGTCGATTGCGGTGTTGATTTAAGTTTTACACCTGTCTTAGATTTAGATCATGGCCACTCGGAAGTTATCGGCAATAGAGCGTTTCATCATGACCCACGCGTGGTGACGATGCTTGCTCGAGCCTTGATTGGTGGCCTGCATGCGCAAGGAATGTCGCATTGTGCAAAACACTTCCCTGGCCACGGTTGGGCGAGTGCAGATTCACATCTCGCCTTACCAATCGACGACCGACCGCTCGACCAAATACTTGCAGTCGATGCAATGCCCTATCAAAGCCTTGGCCGACTTTTACGATCGGTCATGCCAGCGCATATTGTTTATAGCTCGGTCGATACGAAGCCGGCAGGTTTTTCCAAGACCTGGATCAAGCACATTTTGCGAAAGGATTTGGGCTTTGATGGTTTTGTCTTCAGTGACGACCTCACCATGGAAGCAGCCAGCGTTGCTGGCTCGATTAAGGACCGTGCAAACGCAGCGCTCGCAGCCGGCTGCGATATGGTCTTAGTTTGTAACCGCCCTGACTTAGCCGACGAACTTCTTGCCCAATTGACATGGAAAAGCAGCAAGACCTACCAGCGCCGCCTCCAAGCTTTGATGCCGCTGCGCTCATAGCGAGCTTGCCGCAGCGTCCGGGCGTATACCGGATGTTTGATCGGGACGGGGGGCTGCTTTACGTTGGCAAAGCGGGCAACCTTAAGCGACGGGTTTCGTCATATTTTCACCAACGCCAGCTGAGCCCACGCATCGCGCATATGGTGGCTAAAGTCTCAGCTGTTGAGTTCAGCATCACCGCATCCGAAACCGAAGCTTTATTGCTTGAAAATAATCTCATCAAGCAACTCAAACCCCGCTATAACATTTTGTTTAGAGATGATAAAACCTATCCTTACCTGCGCGTGAGTAAGGACAGGTTTGCAAGGATTTCTTACTATCGAGGCTCAACCGAAGCTAAAGGTCATTTCTTTGGCCCATTTCCGAGCGCATGGGCAGTCAAGGAGAGTTTGCAAATTCTGCAAAAGGTTTTTCATTTACGGACTTGTGACGACACAGTCTTCGCAAATCGCACGAGGCCGTGCCTTGAGCACCAAATTGGTCGCTGCAGTGCGCCTTGTGTTGGCCTTATCAGCGACATCGAATACCGTGAAGATGTTGATCGCGCTTTGCGTTTTTTACAGGGTGACAGCAAGCAAGTCCTTGATGAACTCGAAACACTGATGTTCAAACATAGCGCCGACATGGCATTTGAAAAGGCCGCTATCTTCCGCAATCGGATGTCGGCACTTGCTAAGGTTTTACAGCAACAGTCCATGGAGTCCGAAGGTGATCATGATGTTGATGTGATGGCCTGTGCGCAGCAGGGTGGTCGGGCCTGTTTGGTCCTTGCAAGTATCCGTGGTGGCAGACATTTGGGCGATCGCAGCTTTTTTCTGACACTGCCTGGCCAAAACGAAACCGATCCATGGGGTGATGAAGTTCAGGCGGAACTTTTAGAACGATTTGTCTTGGGTTATTACGAATCAGCGCGCCTGCCTGCTGTCATCGTTGCAAGTTTTGCACCGAGCGACAGCTTAAGGGATTGGTGCGATATGCAGGCTGGATACAATGTTCAGTGGTTGAAGAGCCCACAAGGGGTAAGGCGGCAGTGGCATCAGCAAGCGCAAGCCAACGCAGATATCGGTTTAAAGCAACACTTATTGCAACGCTCGAGTGCTCAGGACCGAACTGAAGCCTTAATTGCGCTGCTCGCACCCCACAACGAAATGGATCCCAATGATTTTCGGATCGAGTGCTTCGACATAAGCCATAGCGCGGGCGAAGCAACTCAGGCAAGCTGCGTGGTATACAAACAGCATGCCATGCAAGCCAAACTTTATCGCCGCTATAACATTGAAAACATTACAGCAGGGGACGACTATGCTGCGATGGCACAAGTACTCGAGCGTCGCTACGCGGGCAACCCGCAAGCGCTCCCGGACCTCGTACTCATCGATGGTGGAAAGGGGCAAGTTGCGGTGGCGAGTCGCTTATTCACTGCACAGGGATTTCCACTCGAGCGAATCGTTGGGGTTGCCAAAGGGGAGGGACGCAAAGTCGGTCTTGAAACACTCCTTTTTGCAGACGGACGAGCTGCCCTCGAATTAGCCCCTGATTCGGCAGTCTTAATGCTGATTGCACAAATCCGCGACGAAGCACACCGAGTGGCGGTGTCTGGGATGCGTGCCAAGCGCGATAAGGCAAGACAGCAGTCTCGTCTTGATGAGATCGAAGGCATTGGGCCACGGCGCAAGCAACGCCTGCTAACGCGGTTTGGTGGTTTGCGAGGCGTCATGGCTGCGAGCATCGACGAACTTGCGCAAGTCGAAGGTGTATCGAAGCGTCTCGCTGAGACCTTGTACCAACAGCTGCGCACATGATTGCGAAACTCCCTAATTGGTTAACCTGGGCAAGGGTTGTTGCCATTCCATTGCTGGTTATTCTCTACGTGCTTCCCATGCGGAGTGAGCTGCGCGATGCGTTAGCAACGGCGCTTTTTATGGTGGCTGCGGCAACCGACTGGCTCGATGGTTGGCTGGCTCGCAAGCTCGGCGTCACAACGGCCTTTGGCGCATTTTTGGATCCGGTTGCCGATAAGTTGATTGTGGCTGCAGCGCTTGTCATGTTGCTAACATTAGGGCGTGTCGAGGCATGGGTAGCCTTTGTGATCATCGGCAGAGAGATCACTATCTCAGCCTTACGGGAGTGGATGGCAGAGCTAGGCCAACGCAAAAGCGTTGCCGTCCACTGGGTAGGAAAACTCAAAACCGTTGCACAGCTTGTATCGATACCGATGTTACTTTGGGGAAGGCCCTGGTTTGGTATTGATGTGCTTAGGCTCGGGCAGTGGCTCGTGCTGGTCGCAGCAATATTGACGATTTGGTCTATGTTCTATTATCTGAATCAAGCATGGCCGCATCTTCGTGTTGCCATGGACCCTACGCGAAAGGACTGATGCTTGCTGAGTCCACATTGCGTCGTTTATTGGCGTCATGCATCGATTACATAGCAGCCGCCCTCATGAGACGTCGTTCTATTTTGACAAAAGCCGCGCTTCGAGCCATACTTCACAGTCTAGTCATAACGCGGGAATAGCTCAGTTGGTAGAGCGCAACCTTGCCAAGGTTGAGGTCGCGAGTTCGAGACTCGTTTCCCGCTCCATCGCTTCTTACACGCACGAATGTTGGCACTCCTGGCGGGGTGGCAGAGTGGTTATGCAGCGGCCTGCAAAGCCGTGGACGCCGGTTCGATTCCGACCCCCGCCTCCAACCAAAATAAACCGTTTAATGTGTTCGTCAAATGCTCTGCCGAGACGCCAAAGCTCCTTTTGCAAGCTTAAGGGTTTTTACATGCAGTGGGACAGGGTGCTTCGCCAATCGGTTCGGAGCCTTTGATCGATGTGGCAATGTCAAATAGGCTGTACACAATACAGACCGAAAGCGCAAGCACTGCAAAACGAAGAAACAATTGCCTCATGGATTAGCCGTTATGTGAGAGTCCCGGGATCATAACGTAGATCGGCGGCTTACTGTGCGTTGGAGGCCGATCCGTGCACAACACGGGTGATCTGCGTATACTTCGAGCATCACTGATTCGCGCCCATGGCGAAACAGGTAGACGCAAGGGACTTAAAATCCCTCGATCATTGCGATCGTGCCGGTTCGACTCCGGCTGGGCGCACCAAGACTTCGATGGCAGGCCACGCCTGAGCAAGCATATGAGGCTGGGCAGCCTCATTGGGATGAATTCGATCCGCCTGAAAGAGACTTAAATCAAACTCTTTGCCCTGCATCAAGAAAGGCACCAAGCCGACTTGCTGCTCCTTGGCAAGTACTGGGAAGAGGCGTTCGAATGATTGGCCGTAGCTCCCGTAGTTTGGAGGCATACGCATGCCAATCAACAAAACCTTTGCCGATCGCGCCTTCGATGCCTTGATCATGGCCAACAATTGCGAACGCGTGGTCTCCAGGGGCAATCCCCTTAGTGCATCATTACCTCCGAGTGCAATCACGACCCAGCGCGGCTGATGCTTTTCCAATAGTGCTGGCAGGCGGCTCACGCCACCTGCGGTGGTTTCTCCGCTTATGCTGGCATTAATAATCCGGATATCCCTGTAGGTTGGTGAGGCCTTGAGTTTTGCGTCCAAGAGCGACACCCAACCTTGACCGCGCTGCAGTCCGTATTCAGCTGACCAGCTATCGCCCAAAACCAATAGGGTTTGCCGCGGCGCAAATTGGTTTTGCTGCGGCGCGGGTTTATCACTTGCCGCTACACTGGGCAGCTGAATACAGTGCAAACCCATAAAGCCCAGCGTTGCGACCATCATCACATGCGACCTTCGGCGCCAAAAAACGCTTCCTTGATTCGGTGGATTTTTCATGCATGCCATTATCGCAAAGGACTTAAGCCGCATTGTTCGTGATGCAGATCGTGAACTGGCCATTGTTGACGGTCTGAGTTTTTCTGTAGCTCGCGGCTGTCGTTTTTGCGTAACCGGTCCTTCAGGCTCTGGAAAATCAAGCCTATTGAGTTTGCTGGCTGGCCTGGACTTACCAAGTAAGGGCTCCTTGGAAATACTTGGTAAAAACATCGCGACCATGACAGAAGAGGGGAGAACAAGCTTTCGCGGTCAGCATGTGGGTTTTGTTTTTCAGAACCATCAATTATTGCAACAGCTCACAGCCCTCGAGAACATTATGTTGCCGCTTGAAATTCAGGGACGTTCCAATGCAAAAAAGCAAGCGCTTGCCCTGCTTGACGAAGTTGGCCTTAGCGATCGTTCCAAGCATTATCCAAGCACCTTATCGGGCGGCGAACAGCAACGGGTTGGTCTCGCGCGCGCCTTTGCCATAAGGCCGCAGCTACTGCTTGCCGACGAACCGACGGGCAGTTTGGATGCTCAAACAGGCGAACGGATTGCCAACCTAATGTTTGATTTAAACAAAAGCTACGGTACAACCCTCGTCCTTGTGACTCATGACGAAGCGCTTGCATCACGTTGTGATGCGGGTATTCGCTTAAGCGCCGGCCGCGGCACGCCACGATAAAGGGGCGCTCCCAAAGCCAAACTAAAAAACTGTCATCGCATTGACCTCAAGCCATGGCGGCAAAGCGATTCGAAACGATGCTTAAGAAGGCACTGGAGGGCATACCAGCGCTTCGACCTTCGATTTCGGCCCATCGTGCAGCGGCATCGGCGTGAAGAAAAGCAGCAGCCGCTGCAAGTGTTTGCGAGGAAGTCAAGCGATGCCTTGCCAGTAGCGCAGCGACCAAGCCACAAAGCATATCGCCAGAACCGGCTTGTGCAAGTGCAGGCGCTGAACGATCAATGATGAAACTCTGTGACTGTGGCGACTGAACCAAGCTACCTGCGCCTTTGAGGATGACGGTACAGCCCGTGAGTTGGACCAACCGATCAATGGCGCCAAACCGATCGCGCTCAATATCGTCGCGCGACTGTCTAAGTAGCCTTGCGGCTTCGAGCGGGTGAGGCGTTAAGACAACACGCCTTGGCACCTTGGCATGATCAAGGTTCGATTGTTTAACAGGTACGCTTTCTCGCAAATTTTGTAGCAAGCGCTGGTCATCTGCCAGCAAATTTAAGGCATCGGCATCAAGCACTAAATCAAGCGGTGATTCAATGGCGTCAGCAAGGTATTGTTTAGCAAGCTCGCTTTTGCCTAGTCCACAACCGATCGCGAGCACTTGTCCTCGCCCCGTTGCTTTGAGCTGACGAACTTGAGCCGCTTCAAGTTGCATAACCTGAGCCGGATATGCTGATGTCCTTGCCTCTTGGTTAAGGGGCAAGACAAAACACTTGCCTACACCGATTGCCAAACAGGCCTGTGCTGCGAGTCTGAGTGCACCATCCATCCCCTTTGCGCCGCCAATCAGAACAACATCACCCATCAAACCTTTATGCGCATTGGCCGGTCGATAAGCAAGGCGATCCTTTGAGAAAATAGAAGCATCAGCAATAAGACGATGACCCTGTGTATCCGAAGCAACATCGATTAGCGGGGTCATAAGCGGGGCGTAGTGGAGGCGATGCCAAAAGTTTCTCGCCTCACCGGTAAACAGTCCTCGAAGGGGCAGCAATAGGGACACACAGTCATCGGCCACGATCGCCGTTGGCCAGACGAAGCCCGCATCGGGGTTTAATCCAGTCGGTATATCGATACTCATGCAATAGCGGTTGCTGCGCTCAACACGCCAGCGATTGACTTGGTCCACCGCTGCGCTAAGCTCTTGTGACAAAGGTGTGCGCTGACCCAAGCCAAGCCAGCCATCGATCACGAGTCCACGTTCAGGCAAGCCGTCATGAAGCCTATCCAAGCTCGACCCATCAATCCCTTCAATGGCTTGGCAATCCCAACCGTATTGGGCTAGCAAGTTCATCGCCAGCAGGGCATCCTTGCCGTTGTTTCCGGGACCAGCGAGAACAAGAATTTTGCTGTCCTGAGGCAGTTGCTGCATGCGCGAAGCCGCGACAGCAGCAACTGCCGCTGCCGCCTGCTTCATCAACGCGCCATCGGTCCAACGCTCAAGTTGCGTGGCTTCAAAAGCACGGACGTCCTCTTGGCGATATGCCCACTGGGGCTTGCTTGTTTGGCTATGCAACATCGATCACTTTTACATCAATTTTGAGCTCTTCTGCACCATCGCAATGGGCTGAAATCCATCGTATCAATGGGGTATGTAGAAGGTCTCGCCCCCAGCCTGTTCGATCTTGCCTCCAGACTCGCTGAGCCAATCGCCTTCGAAGGCAGCCTTGAAACGGCCAGCGAATCGCAGCTTGGTAATGCCCCAAGGATTAAGTCCGCAAGCAAATAGGCGCTACCGGCGGCCATGGCCCAGCCGGTGCTGCCATGACCGCTATTAATCCATAGACCGCTCTGCGATGCATGCTGGCTTAATGATCCAATAACCGGTAGACCATCAGGAAGCATGGGGCGAGACCCAATCCAAAAGCGCGGCAAATCCCTCGCATGGCTATTGGCTTGATCAAATGTCGCTTGCGGGAGACCGCTAAACCACTGGGAAGCGATTCGCCATAAGGTGTTCGCCGCTTCGCGCTGGCGCGCTAAGGCAATGCGATCGCTGGCAGCCGGTGGGCCGAGCAAGGCCATACCCGCAGCGCGCAGGCTGCTTGTGCCATCGCTGTGCAAAGGCGTGATTGCAATTTTATATCGATCATCCATGAGCGCTGTGCCTAATTGGCGCAAGCGGGGTAGCACTGACGCCGGGATTGAAGCTTCATCCCAAGTCAGCGAAAACCCACGAATCGGATAAATGGGTATCCTGTGCTTAGGCCCCTTAAGTAATGTAAGGCTCCAAGGACCAGCCGCTAGAATAAGATGCTTGGCACGCAGCCTGCGGCCATCGGCAAGCACACATTCACTAAGCGAGGATGATACGGTGCTGATCGAATCGACCGCAGTAGAACCCAGCCAATGCATGCCGCCGGCCATTAACTGCTCCCAAAGCTTGATGACAAAGGCACGACAGTCTCCAGCTTCATCGCCTTGAACCTGCAAGGCTGCTTCAATCGGAAGGCGAGCATCACGAAGTGATGGCTCAAACGTAAAAAGCTCATCGCGACTCAAAACTCGGTGCACAAGGCCAGCGTTCTTGAGTTGCTGTCTGAGACTTTGAGATCGTTCGAAATCTTCTTGCGTTCTAAAAACAACATGATAAGCAGGAACCGATCGATAACTCAGACCGAGCCTATTTGCCACCTCGTGCAAACAGGCTTGGCTATAAGTGGCCAGTGCAAACATAGAAGCACGATTGCGCTCATACCTCGTCTGCTTGCCTTGGCTTAGCCAACGGAGCAGCCAATGCCATTGTGACGCGCTAGCACTCGGCGCCCAAGAGAACGCTCTATCTTCCTGAAATAAATTGATGAAGGCCTTCCTCGCAGCACCGGGCGAGGCGAAGGGGGCAACATAACCAGGGGCAATCACGCCAGCGTTTGCTGCAGAAGTTTGCTGAGCAGGTCCGACTTCGCGATCGACTAAACAAATCTTTAAACCGCGCTCCTGCAAGGCCCAGGCTGTGAAGACACCGACAACACCTGCACCAACGATAATCGCATCGTAGTCGGCGGCCATAAGCTTAAATTCAACTTCTTTAGAGCTTCATTTGCGCTGGCAACCAGGTCGCCAGCTCGGGTACAACATATAGAATTAATAAAGCAATAATCATCAAACCGAAGAAAGGCAAGGTGACCTTCGCTACATAGGTCAACTGTCGACCCGTCATGCCTTGGAGCACGAATAAATTGAAGCCAACAGGTGGCGTGATTTGAGCCATCTCCACCACAAACACAATAAAAATACCAAACCAAATCGGATCGATACCTGCCGCCTGAACAGTGGGCATGATGACCCCCATCGTCAGAACAACCATCGAGATACCGTCGAGAAAGCATCCCAATAGGATATAAAAAAACATCAAAGCTACGATTAACTCGAAACGACTTAAACCTAATCCACCAATCCATTCTGCCAAATGGCGCGGCAGGCCGATATAGCCCATAGAAAGCGTGAGAAATGCTGCACCGGCAAGAATGAGCGCAATCATGCAGTACAGTCTGGTGGCCCCGAGCAGTGATTCCTTAAAGCTCGCCCATGATAGTGAGCCTTGTAAGAGCGACAGCAAAAGCGCTCCCACGACGCCTAAAGCTGCCGCTTCGGTTGCTGTAGCGATACCTGCATAAATTGAGCCTAAAACTGCCGCAATCAAAAGTAGAACAGGCACAAGGCTGCTGGATGCCTTTAGCTTTTCGAGAAGGCTGGGATCACTATCGGCCTTGGGAATCTGGTCAGGATAACGCCAGGCCCAAAAAATAATATAACCAGAAAACAGAACAGACAACAAGATACCGGGGAATACGCCGGCAATAAAGAGCTTGGAGATTGACACTTCAGCCGCAACACCATAGACAATCATAATGATTGAAGGTGGAATTAAGAGCCCCAAGGTACCGGACCCTGCAAGCGTGCCAATCACCATAGGCTCAGGATAACCTCGGCGCGCCAACTCTGGCAAAGTCATTTTGCCGATCGTGGCACAGGTTGCAGCACTTGAACCTGAGACTGCAGCAAAGATCGCGCAGCCCACGACATTGGTGTGAAGCAGTCGGCCTGGCAGGCCTTGCAGCCAGGGTGCAAGGCCTTTAAACATGTCTTCCGATAGCCGCGTACGAAAAAGGATTTCTCCCATCCAGATAAAAAGCGGCAACGCTGTCAAGGTCCAACTCGACGATGACCCCCAAATCGTAACTGCCATCGCATCACCCGCTGGTCTCGATACGAATAACTGCATACCGATCCAGGCAACACCCGAGAGCGTCAGGCCAATCCACACCCCAGACCCAAGAATAAGAAAGAGAGCGAGCACTAATAAACCTGAAATGAGCAGGTCATTCATGATGTGCCGTGCTTTCACTTGCGAGCTTTTTGCCGCTTATGGTGTCGACCAAGTCATGCAGCAATGCAATAAAAAAAATGACTGTTCCAATCGCCATGCTCAACTGCGGAATCCATAAAGGCGTTGCGTCATTGGAAGTTGAGATATCGTTATAACTCAACGATTGCATCACGAGGCGAACCGAAAAAATCGCCAACAAAGCTCCCAAAACGACGCTCACCATACCTGCCCAGATCTCCATACGCTTTCGCCAAGGCTGAGGCAGCAGTGACAAAACAAGGCTCACGCGTATGTGTTCTCCGCGTCTTAAGGTATGTGCTAGGGCGAGAAAAGCAGAAGCAGCCATAAAATAGCCCGCGTAAGCATCGGTTCCCGGGATCATGAAGTGAAACTCCCGACCCAGTATTGAAGACAAAACCGCGGCCAACAAAAGCAGCATGAACAGTGCCGCGAGCGCGGCGGCACCGTCATACAGCAAGTCGAGCGCTTTACGGCTTGCGGTAGGCATCGATTAAACTCTGCCCTTCGGGACCCGCCTTGGCCAGCCACTCTTTGAGTAGGGTATCGCCGACCTTTTGCATATCGGCCTTGAGCGCGGCAGGGGGCTGATGAATCGTCATACCGTTCGACTTAAGGGTGTTTAGCGAATTGGTCATCACTGATTTGGACTCTTCCCAACCCTTAGCTTCAATTTTCGCTGATGCCTGGCGAATCGCATCTTTGGTGCCTGCATCAAGCGCGTCAAAGGCCTTCTTATTCACAATCACAGCATTTTTGGGAATCCAAGCCTGGGTATCGTAAAAATGCTTGATATGCTCGTAAGTCTTGGTATCAACGCCGGTTGCGCCCGAAGACATGTAAGACTCAACAACGCCGGTCGCCATCGCCTGGGAAAGCTCAGCCGCTTGGATTGTCACAGGCTGGGCTCCAACAAGTTCTGCGATCCTTGCTGTCGCAGGACTATAAGCGCGCCATTTAACCCCTTTTAGGTCGGCAGCACTATTGAGCGTTTTCTTAACAAAGATACCTTGGGGCGGCCAGGGCACCGCATACAAAAGCATCATCCCTTGTTCACCCAGTTTCTTTTCCAGGAAGGGCTTTTGTGCGTTGTAGAGTTTCATCGCCGATTCGTAAGAGTCGGTCAAAAATGGCAAGCCATCAGCGCCGAAAAGCTGCCATTCATTTTGAAAATTCACGAGAAGAATCTCACCAGCCTGCGCTTGTCCACCCTGAACCGCGCGCTTGATTTCTGGCGCCTTAAAGAGCGAGGCATTTGCATGGACCGTAATTTTTAATTTACCTTGACTTGCTTTATCGACTTCGCTTGCAAATTCGCCAAGAAGTTTCGTGTGGAAATTACCAGCCGCGTAAGCAGAGGCGAGATCCCACTTATTCTGCGCTTGCGCGCTGCTGATCGAACATGCCGCCGCCGCACAAGCAATCGACGCAATAAGCTGTCGCTTAGTCAATTTCATCGTCTTTTTCTCCTGAAAATGCGTCTCGCAAAAACAAATGAGACGGGATGGTGACAAAACTAAAGGCTAGCACGAGATGGCGCAGAACTCGCGTGCCGCACATGCACAGGGCGAGTGGTACACAGACTTCGCCACGTAAACATAGAGTCTCTGCAACGCGATACCATGTGCAACTTCTGATTCTAACGCTGAGAGTGCGCAATGGCCCAATATGTTTACACCATGAATCGCGTGGGGAAAGTGGTACCACCCAAGCGAGTTATTCTCAAAGATATTTCGTTATCATTTTTTCCAGGTGCAAAAATTGGTGTGCTCGGCCTAAACGGCTCGGGTAAGTCGAGTCTTCTGCGCATCATGGCAGGCGTTGATTCGCAATTTGAGGGCGAGGCTCGGCCAATGCCTCATTTGAAAGTCGGCTATCTTCCCCAAGAACCTCAGCTTGATGAGGGGCTCGATGTACGCGGCAATGTAGAGCAAGGTCTGGGATCAACGATTGCGCTGATCAAGGAATTCAATGCAATCAGCGATCGCTTCGCAGAACCTATGGATGACGAAGCGATGAATCAGCTGCTTGAGCGTCAGGGCGAATTACAGTCGGCCATCGACGCGTGTAACGGCTGGGAGGTTGAACGCCGTCTTGAAATCGCCGCCGATGCACTTCGATTGCCGCCGTGGACCGCTCAGGTAAGTCACTTATCCGGTGGAGAGCGTCGGAGGGTGGCACTATGCCGTTTGCTGTTGTCGGAACCCGACATGCTCTTACTTGATGAGCCAACCAACCACCTCGACGCTTTATCGGTTCAATGGTTGGAGCAATTTCTTGAGCGTTTTCCGGGAACAGTAATTGCAGTAACACACGATCGATATTTTCTTGATAATGTTGCAGGATGGATTCTAGAACTTGATCGAGGTCATGGTATCCCCTGGCAGGGCAATTACTCCACCTGGCTTGAACAAAAGGAGCAGCGCCTTCAGGTCGAGGCCAAGCAGGAGTCCGCACGTATTAAGGCCATGCAAGAGGAACTCGAATGGGTGAGGAGTAATCCGAAGGGTCGGCAGGCAAAGAGCAAGGCGAGGTTACAGCGGTTTGAAGAGTTGTCGTCTACCGAAGCCCAGGCACGCAACGAAACCAATGAGATTTACATTCCGCCGGGACCGCGACTTGGTGACCTGGTGATCGAAGCCCAAGGAATCGGTAAGCGCTTCGGCGACAAAGTACTTTATGAAAATCTAAACTTCGCGCTGCCACCTGGTGGCATCGTCGGTGTGATTGGACCAAACGGCGCGGGTAAAACAACCTTATTCAGGATGATGACAGGCGAAGAGTCACCCGACCAGGGCACGCTACGGATCGGCGATACCGTGAGGGTTGCTGCTGTGGACCAAAGTCGGCATCAACTGAACGACCAAAAAACCGTTTGGGAGGAGATCTCCGACGGCCTCGACAATATTACGGTGGGTACTTATGTGACTTCGAGCCGCGGTTACTGCGCACGCTTTAACTTTAAAGGCGCCGATCAACAAAAGCGGATCGGCGATCTTTCGGGTGGTGAGCGCAATCGGGTGCACTTAGCAAAAACATTACGCATGGGCGGCAACTTGCTGTTGCTCGATGAGCCGACGAACGATCTCGATGTTGAAACCTTAAGGGCACTAGAACAGGCCCTTTTACAATTCCCCGGATGTGCGGTTGTGATCTCTCACGATCGCTGGTTTCTCGATCGTATTGCCACACATATTCTTGCGTTTGAAGGCAATAGTCAGATTGTGTGGTTTGAGGGTAATTACGCAGATTATTTGGCTGATCGGCGTCGCCGCCTCGGCGACGCCGCCGACCAACCCGAGCGGATTCGTTATAAAGCGCTCAGTAGCTAAATCATAAGCTGGCAAGTCGACTGAGTTGATGGTCGAGATCACCGAATTGCTGCGAAATGGCTGTTAAGCGCTTAAAACTATGACTTACTTTCATTTCAATCGTCATGCCCATGCCGCCATGCAGTTGAATAGCTTCCTGGCCGATATGACGGGCAGCCTCGTTGACCTTGACCCTTGCCATGGCAACAGCCCTTGAGCGATCGTTTGCGCTTACGCGCCCGGCTCTAAAAGCATCAACACGATCGCAGGCCAGATAGGTTATCGAACGGCTTTGTTCGGCACTCATCATCATATCGACCATGCGATGCTGTAGTGATTGGAACGATCCGATAGGCATACCGAACTGCTTTCTTGTTTTTAAGTACTCAAGCGTCAATCGGTTGGCCTCGTCCATCACGCCAAGTGCTTCCGCGCATAATAAGGCTTGCGCCCAATCACAAGCAGCCTCGATCGCTTCAAGGGCCTCTCCCGCCTGACCGAGCAGGGCAGTTGCATCGAGTTTTAAGTCAAACACCAGATCGGCTGCACGTTGATCGTCGTAGGTACGATAGGTTTTCAGCTGAAGACCAGGCGCGTTGCTTGGCACTAGGAAAAGCGAAATACCCTTTCGATCGAGCCCACTGCCGCCTGTTCTTGCCGAAACAATCAGCCACTGTGCAGCAGTAGCGTGCAAGACCACGCGTTTTTCACCCTTGATGTGCCACTGACCGCTTGCATCCTTAGATGCTGCGCTTCGAATCGAAGCCAAATCCCAACGACTCTTTGCCTCTTCGTGGGCCCAAGCCACACGCGCTTGGCCTTCGATGATTGAGGTAATCAGGCTTTGCGCCAACGCGTTCTGTCCGGAGTCGGCATAGTGCGCAAGTAGGGCTGCGGGCACCGCTAAGGTTGTGGCAAGCGGCTCAAGCAATAAGCCCTTGCCCAGTGCTTGCATGACAGGAATCATATCGAGCGCGCCCGCGCCAAAACCACCAAGAGACTCTGCAAAGGGCAGGGCTGTTAAGCCAAGCTCGCTCAGCTTGGCGTAAATCGATGGGCTCCATCCCTCATCGGATGCAATGATTTTTTTTCTTGCGTCAAAGTGGTATTGCTCGTCGAGAAGGCGCTGTACGCTGTCAGCGAGCAACTGCTGCTCTTCAGAAAACTGGAAATTCATTTTTTGCGGCTCCGCGTTTAAAGGCCCAGGGCCATCTTGGCAAAAATATTGCGCTGGATTTCGTTCGAACCCGCGTAAATACTCGTTTTTCGGTAGTTGAAATAACGAGGCGCGACCGAGGCCAAGAGCGCGTCAAAACCGTCATACGACAAAGGCTTGAAGGGCGCCGCATCAGGCCCGGCAATTTGCAAACGAAGCTCGGTAAGCGCCTGCTGGATCTCGGTTCCCTTGATCTTGAGCATCGACACCTCTGCACCCGGTGGATTTCCGGTCCGCCGCATGGTGTCGAGAAAACGCATATGGGTGATCTCGAGCGCTGTTAACTCAACGTCGACTTTACTTAAGCGATCACGAAAACGAAGGTCTTCAAGCAGAGGACGGCCGCGATGCTCGGTCAGTGCTGCCTCACGTTGGATCCTTCGTATCTCCCGACGTGATGCGCCAAGCGAGCCCGTGCCTAGACGCTCGTGACCAAGCAAATACTTGGCAACCGTCCACCCTTTACCTTCTTTAAAAACCAGATTTTCAATGGGAACTTTCACATCCTCAAAGAACACCTCGTTAACCTCGTGCCCCTCATCAAGGAGGATGAGCGGTCTGACGGTGATACCTGGCGTATTCATATCAATCAGCAAGAAGCTGATCCCTTCCTGGCGCTTACTGCTATCGAAATCAGTACGAACCAGCGCGAAGATCCAATCGCCGTAATGCCCGAGCGTGGTCCAAATCTTCTGGCCATTCACCACATAATGATCGCCGTGCCGTTCAGCCCGTGTTTTGAGCGAGGCAAGATCGGAGCCGGAACCTGGTTCGGAATAGCCCTGACACCAGAAGTCCTCGCCTTGATAAATCCTCGGAAGGAATCGCTTTTTTTGTTCCTCAGTACCAAACTGCAAGAGAACCGAGGCACACATCACGGGGCCAAAAGGTGCCACCATTGGGCAGCCCGCTAGTGCATATTCTTCCTCAAAGATCGAGCGCTCGACAGCGTTCCAACCCGTCCCACCCCATTCAACAGGCCACGAGGGCGCAACCCAACCCTTGGCTGCCAAAATCTTGTGCCAGCGAACGAGCTCGTCTTTACTCAGTTCCTGGTAATTCGTAACTTTCTCTTTCAAATCAGAAGGTAAGTTCGCTTCGAACCAGCTACGAACTTCCTGTCTGAAGGCTTGTTCTTGGACGCTATAACTTAAATCCACTTGTTCATCCCTTCATAAGTTTATTACTTACTTTGACTTTAGGTGTATGCAGGTCGAGTGTAGCTCCAGCTACCGATAAAATCAGGCGTGGGGACTTTTTCAACCCTCAGTTTTGCGCAGGAGGTGCGCCTTGACCCATGAAGCAAACCGCTTTTCACCGACCCTGTCACAAGCTGAGTTTGCATATTTAGGGCCCCCAGCGCTTGACCCTGCGCGGCTGCGTCGACTCGAATCAGAGCTTTCACAAGCGGGCCATCAGGTCAAGCAATTAAGCGCGCGCTTTGTTTATATCGGTTGCTTCGAGCATGCAGCGCAGTTGCACACGGCTAAGGCGAGCCTCGAGACGCTATTTTGCGAAGATGGTGCCATGGGCCGTTACACGATCGAGCCCTATCAAGGCCAGAAAGAGGCACTTTGGGTGTTGCCTCGCCATGGCACGATCTCGCCCTGGTCAAGCAAAGCTAAAGATATTGCAAAGATTGCAGGCGTGACCGGACTTCGATCGCTCGAGCGCGGCATTGTTTACCAGTCAAGCCCCGTGAGGAGCTGGTTCGGATCACCGAAAGGCGTGGATCGCCTGCTTGCTGTTGACGGATTGCTGGCCAAGCAAGTCCATGATCCAATGATCGAATCTTGTTTGAGTGAGTTGCCGTGTGCCAGCGCCTGGTTTGGGCCCCCGAGCCTACGAAGCAACACAACCATAGACTTTATAGCTCAGGGCGAATCTGCCATCGAGGAAGCGAATCGTTCGCTTGGCCTTGCGCTTGATGCCGAAGAAATTCGTTATCTTGCTAAGGCTTATCGTGATTTGGGTCGTAATCCGACCGAAGTCGAGCTCTTGATGTTTGCTCAAGCCAACTCGGAACACTGTCGCCATAAAATCTTTAATGCACGCTTCACGATTGATGGTGTAGAGCAGACCTCAAGCCTTTTTGGCTTGATTCGGCAAACCCATGCAGCTCATCCTCAGGGCGTAGAGATCGCCTACGCCGACAACGCAGCTGTGCTAACAGGTGGTGGTGCGCATTACCTTTACCCAGACCCAAGCTCCAAGGTCTATAGACTTACGAATACGACACTCCATAGCGTTCTTAAAGTCGAAACCCACAACCATCCAACAGCGATTGCTCCTCACCCTGGTGCATCAACAGGGGCAGGTGGTGAGATTAGAGATGAGGGCGCAACAGGGCGAGGTGCGATGCCGCGTTTCGGCATGACCGGCTTTAGCGTATCGCAATTGAGAGTACCCGGATTCAAGCAATCGTGGGAAGATCAAATCGGAGAGAGCGAGCGACTGGCGTCGCCACTGCGAATCATGATGGAAGGGCCTATCGGTGCTGCATCGTTTAATAACGAGTTTGGGCGCCCCAATCTTGTTGGCTATTTCAGATCCTATGAGCAAAGCGTGCTCGGCGAGCGACGAGGTTATCGTAAGCCCATCATGATTGCCGGTGGTGTGGGGAGCATTCACGGCGATCAAGTCCATAAGATTCCGCTTCAGCAAGCCCATTTGTTGATTCAACTCGGCGGTCCGGGTTTTAGAATTGGGATGGGAGGAGGTGCTGCCTCTAGTCTTGCAGCAGGCAGTAACGCTTTAGCGCTCGACTTCGATTCGGTGCAGCGCGCAAATCCGGAAATGCAACGCCGTGCTCAGCAAGTCATCGAAGCATGCGCAACGCTCGGCATCGATAATCCGATTGTTGCGATTCATGATGTTGGCGCAGGTGGCCTTTCAAACGCCTTTCCTGAGCTCGTTCACGGTGCTGGACGCGGCGCAGATATTTCGCTTGATGCCATTCCAGTGGATGAACAAGGCATGACCGCTGCTGAGATTTGGTGTAACGAATCTCAAGAACGTTATGCGCTTGCCATCGATCGTTCAGCGCTTGAGCGGTTTATATCGATATGCAAACGTGAACGTTGTCCCTTTGCGGTGATTGGTGAAGTGACATCCACAGGTCGTCTTCGATTGCTTAATGGTGAGGCAATAGCCCAAAAGCCTGATGACATGGCAACGCACCATACCGGTGATGTTCCATTGAATCAGGCTGATAAGTTCCCATTGAAGCCGGCCGCAGAGGAATCACTAGCTGTCCACGTTGATTTGCCTTTAGATGTGCTTTTGGGTAAGACGCCCCAAATGCATCGCCACGGGCAAAAACGTCCAAGGCCTGAGGCCCAATTCGACAGTACGGTGATTGATTTGGCAGGCGCCTGTCAGGAGGTCTTGCGACACCCAAGCGTTGCTAGCAAGGCATACCTGATTAACATCACCGATCGCAGCGTGGGAGGCCTGTCTCACCGTGACCCCATGGTAGGGCCTTGGCAGGTTCCGGTAGCGGATTGCGGCATAGGATTGCGCGATTTTTCGAGTTTTGAAGCCGATGCGCTTGCAATCGGTGAACGTGCGCCGATTGCAGTCTGGAATCCGGCGGCTGCGTCGCGCATGGCAATCGGCGAAGCGATCAGCAATTTGCTTGGTACGGGTCTTCAAGACATCAATCAAATCAAACTATCGGCAAACTGGATGGCTGCATGTGGCCGACCCGATGAAGATGCCGATTTGTATGAAGCGGTAAGTGCCGCTAGTGAGCTTTGCCAAGCGTTGGGTATTGCTATACCGGTTGGCAAAGATTCGCTTTCGATGCGCGCGCAAATCGATGACGGACATGAGAGTCTTGAGGTGAGATCTCCGGTCACGCTTGTTGCGAGTGCTTGGGCTCCGGTCGTTGATATTCGACGATGCAAAACCCCACAGCTCGAACAAGCGGCGCAAGATACTGAGGCCGGGGTCTTAATACTGATTGATCTCGCTGATGGCAAACAGCGCATGGGCGCAAGTATCATCAGCGAATGCTTCAAACAGTATGACAGTCAGACACCCGATCTTGATGAGCCAGAGCGTTTACGCGCTCTGATAACTGCCATCGCAGGCTTATTTGAAGAAGGACAGATTCAGGCGATCCACGATCGAAGCGATGGTGGACTTTGGGCATGCATCTGTGAGATGTGTTTCGCGGGTCATTGTGGCGCCAGTATTAATCTTGATCTGCTAACCATGGACGCGAACGCGGCCGATTGGGGAGACTTTAAGATTCGCCCCGAGCAGGTGAGCGTACAGCGCCATGAAAAGACAATTCAAGCCTTATTCAATGAAGAGCTTGGCCTTGTCCTTCAGGTTCGACCCGATCATCGCGATCAGGTCTTTGCCCGTTTACGCTCGCATGGGCTATCGAAATGCAGCCATGTGATCGGGCGAGTCAACCGCTTAGATCGCATTAGTATTTACCGCGATGCAAAGCTTCTCTATGAAGAAGAACGATCAGTTCTCCAAGCAATCTGGTCAGAGCCCTCCTACCGCATGGCAAGTCTACGCGACGATGAAGACTGTGCTCGTGAAGACTATGAACGTACAACACGTCCGCTTGCGGTGTTGACCGCAAAGGCGCCATCCTATGAAAGCCTTACCGCTAAGCACGCTAATCACGCGTTAGCAGGACTTTCAAGTCATGCGCCAGCAGTACTTGGCAAAGTACCGAGGGTTGCGATTCTGCGGGAGCAGGGAGTCAATAGCCATAAGGAAATGGCCGCCGCCTTTACCAGAGCAGGCTTTGAGGCGATTGACGTAAGTATGACCGACCTCATCGAGGATCGATTTCATTTAAATGACGGTCCTTCGATGGTTCAAGGGATTGCGGCCTGCGGCGGCTTTTCCTTTGGTGATGTTTTAGGAGCCGGCAGCGGTTGGGCAAAAAGCATTTTGCTCAACCCTAAACTGAAAGATCAATTTCAATCTTTTTTTGCTCGGTCTGACAGCTTTAGTCTTGGCGTCTGCAATGGCTGCCAAATGATGTCGCAACTCAAGGCGATCATCCCCGGGGCAGAACACTGGCCGCGCTTTCTTCGAAATCGTTCGAATCAATTTGAGGGGCGTCTGAGTCTTGTGAGCATCGAAGCAAGCGCGAATCCCTGGTTTGAGGGTCTTGAAGCGGCCTTGCTTCCAATTGTCGTGTCGCATGGTGAGGGTAGGGCAAGCTTCGAGCAAGCGAGCGATTTACAAACGGTCTCAGTCAGCCTTCGTTATGCGTTATCAGACGGTTCCATTGCAAGTCTCTACCCTGAGAATCCAAACGGGTCGCCTGAAGGCATTGCAGGAGTCTGCTCGAGCGATGGTCGCGCCATGATTGTGATGCCCCATCCCGAGCGATCCTTTCTTGCCCGACAGCTTTCGTGGTCTGACCCAAGTTGGAAGGACGCAAGTCCATGGCTTGCAATGTTTGAAAACATCAGGCGGTTTGCGGCAGGCCTATGATCCCTGCACAAACACAGCAGCCGAGCAAATAGGCGCAGGCAGCATGGGAGATCAGGCGGCCAAACAAATAGGCGCAGGCAGCACGGGAGATCGGGTTGCCAAAGCGCCCGCGTTGATCATCGGAACCGGTCCGAGTGGGATGTATTTGGCATTTCAGCTTGGGCTACTGGATATTCCTTGTGTGATGGTTGACTCGCTTTCAGCAATCGGCGGCCAATGTTATGAACTTTATCCAGATAAGCCCATATTTGACATTCCCGGTTTTGTATCGATCCAAGCGATAGAACTTTCGAATCGACTATGGGAGCAGGCCCAGATTGCCAAACCCGAGCTTTACTTGAATCGTGTTGTTACTAAGATTGATGGCAACGAACGCGACGGTTTCGACGTCGAACTGAAGTCGACGCAATCAACTCAACATCAAGGCAAGCCATTCGCTGTCCAACGATTTTGTGCCGTTTTCATCGCCTCAGGGGTGGGTGCTTTTGAGGCTAAGCGCCTGCGTATGGAAGATGCTGCAGCACTTGAAGGCTCTGCGCTATTTTATGGCGAATTGCCGCCCGATTTGATGATCAAAACTAAACGCGTATTGATCAGTGGCGGAGGAAAGCGTGCCGTCAGGCTCGCGGCGTATCTACTGCAACACAGGGAATCATTAGCCCCTGCATCGATCGATTTAATCGCAAGAAATGGTCTGCGCGACGCATTAGATACTGAGCATCAGGCTTTACTTGATCTGGTCAATCAAGCCTCAGCGATCGGCCGGATTCGGGTCCTAAACGCATCGATCAAAGGACTAGATGTCAACAAGCCATCTGAGGTTGCCGATCAAACAATTAGGCTGAGCTCAGTCAGCATCATCACACGTGATGGATCCCAGCCCACAGAAATTCACCTACCCGTCGATGTGATCGCTGTTTGTCATGGGCTCTCGCCCAAAATCGATGCCATGCTTGGATGGGAATTAGGTATGCACAGGGGTCAAATCCCAGTGGATACAGCGCGGTTTGAAAGCCGGCGTAAAGGGATCTTTGTGGTTGGCGATATGGCAACGTACCCAGGAAAGAAAAAACTGATCGCTTGCGGCTTTCATGAGGCAACGCTTGCGGCCTACGCCGCCTGCGACTACGCCTTTCCTGGGAAAACTATCCACTTGCAGTACACGACCACATCACCCCGACTCTTACAGAAATTTGGCGATCAATCGACACTGAGCACTCGATCTTCGGTCAAATAAATAAGTTCTGGCCAAAGGAATAAAATCTAGTCGACTAAATAAGTCTTAGCGGAGGGAAAGAAATCTGGTCGACTAAACGGGTCTACGCGGAAGGAATGAAATCCGGATTGCCTTGTTGTTTTCGTTCAAATTTCAGAAATTCGTAGTAACCGCAACGCTTGCCATGAGGATAGTCGCGGCATACCGTTGGACGAGCCTTATAAATCGTACAACGGCGCTCATCGCTGTCAAAGAATCTACAAATCGAAGCGTAGACAGAATCGCGTTTGTGCTTAAGAATGGTCTCGTCTTCGCCATGCTCCTGATACCGTTTGGTGTAACGATTGCGAGCCTCATCTTCACTGATCTCGAAATGTCGAGCGATGCGACGCAAGTCCTTCAAACTGATAACGATCCGGGGGTAGGTGCAGCAATAGCCTGGACATTTACTGCAATCAAAACCTAAAGTTGTCGCCATAAAGACTCGCATGCTAGAGATGGCCGATTGTGCCTGATAGCGGCTCGCCTCGCCTCATTGCACGAATCAGACCACGTGCTGGATCAATGGCTGCGAGCAGGTCAGCCTCCAGAGGGCAGGGAATGGACTGCATCATATCGAGCAAGATTTCAGCCCCAAAGGGTGCCCACAAGGCACCACGTGCACCAAGCGCGGTTAGGGTGTAAGCCTGCTCAAGCCGCGGCATTGGAAGGCGAGCATTCTTCCTGAGCCGCTCCCATTGCTCACCAACTTGATGCCGATCAGCGATGGCGCCAATCATCGGCAAATGATCTGGTGCATTAAATCTTACGCCGCGCCAAAGCACGCTCGGTGCATTTGAAAGTACGTCAAAAAGACTAGCGTCCATGGCTAGCAATGCTTGTAAGGCATCCAACAATGAAGATCTAGCCTCTATATCGTTCGGCTCACCATAAAGTGAGCCCACCAATAATCGGTCTGGCGCAGCCAAGCGCAGGACATGCTGCTGATCAGCAAGGATTGACTTGATTTGCCAAACGGGATGCAAGGGATCGACCGAGGAAATATCAATCAATAAGCTCACGCCCGGCTTTCTTTGCAACGGCATTGCATGATTAAAGCCAAGCTTGACAAGTGCTTGAGGGCTCGTCAGCACCATCGTGGCTGCACTCGCAATAAGCTGACCACTTTCATCAAAGGCCTGCCAGCGCCCGTCATGCAAATCAAGTCGAGCCACGAAGGCTTGTCGTTGAGGAAACGCCAGTTGGTTTGGAAGCGCCATCGCACGCGAACGGGGAAGACAAAGCCGATACTCGTCGAGCACCTGAAAGAGGGCAGGCCAAGGATTGAAAGAAGCCTCAGAGTGAGCGAGAAGGGCATTGAGCCTCTTCGCCCATTCGGCACGCGCCTCGCTACGGTAGAGCAACTGCAATCGACAAGAGACAAGGGGCGAAAGACCCTGTGATCCTTGCGCAGAACCCAAGCGATAAGAAGATAAGAGCGCTGCCCGACTAAGACGCGCCATCTCGTTATCATCGGGAGAACAGTGCAAATGTTCTAAAAATGCCGGAAGGTGCGCTTGTGAATCGCAGTCTTGTTGTAACTTAGCATCAATCAACACACCCTGGATCCCACGTGCCCTTGCTGCCAGCGCCATGCATTGGCCAGCGAGCCCAGCACCGATAATCATAAGATCCTCAACCGCGGGCTTTGGACAAAAAGGCTTAATACGTCGATAAGGCCTATAACGGGCTTCAAGTCGAAACCGCTTCGGGGGAAAACCCGGCTCCCTCGAAACATCAAACTCAAGTGCGCTCAAGCGATCGCGCAAGGACTTGGCACTTGCGTAACTGAGCAGCAGGGCACCTTCATACAAATGGCGCCGCAAATCGCGAAAAACCTCAGACCGCCACATCGACGGATTAGCCGCCTCGGAAAAGCCATCCAAAAATACAATATCAAAGCTTGTATGGAGTCGCTTGAGCGCCTTAGAAACATCAGCGACAAAAAAGTCAAACCAAAAGTTGCTATGCAATGCATAGCGATGAATACCTGGCAAAGCATACGCACCGTCAGCATCAAAACAGTGAAGCCAGCGCTCGACAAGCTCAGTCGCCGGTGGACCGGCGACTGCCGCCCATGCACGGCGATACTCATCTAAGCCCAAGGGGTGCAATTCGATGCTTTGCACATAACATCGCCAGGACGGCTTGGCCCTCTTCAACCAGCGGTCAAGAAAAACGCTCAGATTAAAGCCTAAACCGAAGCCAAGTTCTAAAACATGGAACTGCGTCCGCCCGTGGCTGGCGAGTCGCTCAATCATTTGCCAAGCTGGTTCCACAAAAACCCACTCAGACTCTTGCAAGCAGCCCGAAACACTGCGATAAACATCGCCGTAGCGCGTGTTTCTAAGGCTTACGCCATCGTTATCGATTAAAAGCATCGGCCATCACACGATTAACCATCAGACCAGGGAGTTTATGTCACATGCAAAAACACTTAAGCCAAGCCGCAACCCGTTTAGCCGAGGCCTGGCAGCATGACAGGCATCTATCCCAGTTAGAGCCTGATCTCCAGCCGAAGAACCGACGCGAAGCGTATGCTGTGCAGGCATTGATCGTTGATCAAATCAATGAACCGACGATCGGCTGGAAAATAGCAGCCACTAGTGAGGGAGGGCAGCGCCATATCAACGTTAGCGCACCGCTGGCTGGACGCTTATTCGCCTCAAGGGTGTTGCCGGATGGCGCATCGCTCAACATAAGCGGTAATCGAATGCTTGTGGCAGAAGCCGAATTTGGATTTCGGTTTGGCAAATCAATACCTGCACTGGCAAACCATGGCCACGATGATTCAATGAGCATGGAGACCATGCTTGACGCTGTTACAGACATGGTTCTTGCGATCGAACTACCGGATTCACGCTTTGAAAACTTCGTAGCAGCCGGAGAAGCCCAATTGATTGCAGATTTTGCGTGTGCACGTCACTTTATCCTCGGGCCGACGGTGAGTGCGGACTGGCGATCACGAGACCTCAGTAAACATCCGGTGAGGTTTCGTGTGAATGAGCACATCGTTGCCGAAGGGTCGGGAGCGTTCGTGTTGGGCGACCCGCGAGCAGCACTGCATTGGCTTGTGCGCGAATTAGGTGAACATCGCATCAACATCGAGGCCGGCGATGTCATGTTCACTGGCACCTGTGTCATCCCGGTACCCATCAAGCCAGGCGACAAACTTTGCGCCGACTTTGCTGACTTTGGCCAGGTAACCGCCCATGTCATTTGAGCTATTGGTGTCAAGCACAGACCAAGGCACCGACAGACCTGTGTTGCAGGTAACATCTTTGAGTTGACATAATATTGATTATACGCAAATTAACGATCGCTTTCGCTAAAACAGATGGCAGGCGCATCTCGTGATGAGGCTGGTTACCGCTAGCGAATTCTATCGAGCAGCCAGGCAGCAAAATCCTCGCGACCCATTTGTTGTGCGTAATCCATCGCCGTTAATCCAGCGTGGCTGCGATAGCTCACATCAGCGCCTTGACGTACCAAATGCATGGCTAAAGCCTCATGCCCCTGACGAACAGCCATCATCAAGGGTGTGATGTTGGCCGGCGATTCAGCATCGATGTAAGCGTCACGATCAAGAAGCCAATCGACCATGACACGTTGACCAAATGCAGCGGCATAGTGCAATGGCGTCCAGCCTTGTCGATTGATTTGGCCACCGCGCTTGAGTAATTGCTCAGCCATCGATACGTCACCATGCCTGGCAACAAGCATGAAGGCAGTTTCGCCACGCTCGTTTTGCGCCTCGACAAGCTGGTCGTTACGGGTTAACAAATAGCGAAGGCATTGCGGTGCGCGCTCTGCGGCTGCGGTGTGCAATAAGCTACCCCAAACCGGATGAAGCGGCGCTGGCTTATTTCGAAAGTCAGTATCAAGCATCCTCATAACGCGAAACACCTCGTCGCGTCGAATCGCATCGAAGAGGCTATGCCCTTCGTCGAGCCATTGACCCGCGGCAGGCTTTGCTCGTTGGGCCGATGATTCCACTTGTGTAGACGGCTTTGCTTCGACTGGCGCGATTGCTTGCGCAGCCGGCTTTAAATGTGCTGGCGGTACGGATTGCGCTGCCGGCCTTGTTGGTAGCGACGTGGCCGATTGAGCAAACGGCGCACTATGCAAAACGAAGTTAAGCGCTAAACCGAAACCAAAAAATCTCGCGTTAATGCTCATATAATCACTGCAGACGATTGAATAAACGATGACAATTAGCTGTTGTTAATTCAATAAACGCCTCTCGTTTAAGACTCAAAAGTTCGGCAAGAAAGTTAGCTGTTGCAGCAAGCATCGCGGGCTCGTTGCGCTTTCCTCGATAGGGCACGGGCGCAAGATATGGTGCGTCAGTTTCAATGAGGATGCGATCCAAGGGCAGCTTCTTGGCTACCTCGCGAAGCGATTGCGCAGACTTGAAGGTGACGATGCCTGAAAAGGAAATGTAAAACCCCATGTCCAAGGCGGCGCTTGCGGTCTCCCAGTCCTCGGTAAAGCAGTGCATCACACCACCACAACTCGAAGCGCCCTCCTCGCGCATAATGCGGAGGGTGTCGGCGCTCGCTGCTCGTGTATGAATGACTAGAGGCAGATGCGCTTGTTTGGCAGCTCGAATATGATTTCTAAAACGTTCTCGTTGCCAGGTCAAATCGCCCTGTAGTCTGAAATAGTCCAGCCCCGTTTCGCCGATTGCGATCACTTTGGGATCGCTTGCAAGCCTACATAATCCCTCTGGCGTTGGTTCTTCAACGTCTTGATAATCAGGGTGAACACCAGCCGTTGCCCATAAATTAGGTCTAGATTTCGCAAGCGCTAAGACTCGCGGAAAGTCAGCCAGATTCACGCTAATGCAAATAGCGTGCTGAACCCCGGCTGCATGCATCCGCTCGAGTACCTCCGCCCTATCCTCACTAAAGTCATCGAAGTCGATGTGGCAGTGCGAATCGATCACGTCGCTTCCTTTTCACGGTTAATGTTTGAAAAGTTCGCGTAAAGCAGCAGCGCACTCTCAGCATGAAGTCGGGGATTTAAGGGGTGACGCAGGCTTGCTTTCATAGCATAAAGTTGCTCGATCAGCTTGAAACATCGATTGGGATCGATGCCTTTAGCGCGCCTTGCAGCAGCCTCAGCAAAGGCCTTGAAATACAAAGGTTCAAGCTGATAAACGGCTTGCAACAGGTCTATCGCCCAACGTTCTAGTAATTCAAACCATTGCTCGGGCTGATGCTCAGCCCACTGCCGCGCAAGCGTTGAAAACCATGTATCAGGCATCTCGGCGAGCGTATGCAACCACGAGCCTTGGGCTTCGAGCACAGGATCAAGGATTCTTTGCTGCGCTGACCATGGCGCGTTGCCACTCAGCCCTAAAGCCAGCGATAACATGTTCGATGTTGGTGCGGGTGCTTGCGCCGAAGACGCAGGCTGCGCTTCGATCAATGCTTTCAGAAAGACTTCCGCGTCCTTAGCAACAGGCGGTCTAACCTTCAAACAAATACAACGCGAACGAATCGTTGGAAGAAGGGACGAGAGTCGATCAGTCAAGAGGATCCAAAGTGCACCCTCTCCCGGTTCTTCGAGCATTTTGAGCAAGGCATTGGCTGCACTTCGATTAAGCCATTGCGCGGGTTCGAGCCAAACAATGCGAGCGCCCGCCCGATGCGAGCCAATTTGCAAAAATCCTGCGAGCGGACGTATTTGATCAATTCGAATTTCATGAGAGAGCTTACGATCGCTTCCTTTGGTTTCGGAAGCCTCTTCATCGACCGTAGGTTCAGAGAGCGCGTTTGCAGCTTCAAAGGCAGCTGGTCGTACGATGCGCAGATCAGGGTGTTGACCCGAGGCGAGCCAGTGACAGGATGCACATTGTCCACAAGCCAGGGCACCTGAGCGCCTTGATGCATGTTCACATAAACGCAAAGCCACATAGTCCTTAAGCATAGCCTCTGCACCAAGGCCAGGCACAGCTTCAATAGCAATAGCGTGCGCATAACGGGCTTGCGCATCGAGAAGCTGCTGCCATGGGTCCTTCAACCATGGCGCCTTCTGCCAGGGGGCAGCGATCGACTCAGCCATCACTGCCCTCATCGAGGCCCACTGCGAATCGGTCTTTCAAAGAGGCAAGATCTCTCAAAAGAAATTGACTTATGGCGGACGGCGCCTGGTGCGCGTCGACACGCAAATAAGTAGCTGCCTTCAATGCAGCCCTCGCTGCATAGCCATCTCGGACACGTTTAAAAAACTCAAGATCTTCAGCCTCGAAGCGATCACCCGCCTCCCGGTTAGAAGCACGACGCTTTGCGGCCTCGAGCGGATCAAGGTCGAACCAATAAGTCCTCGTTGGCTGTAAGTCCGCATGCACCTGGGCCTCGAGCCAGGCGATGGTCGACGCATCCATGCCCCTGCCCGCTCCCTGATAAGCCCATGTAGCATCGGTGAATCGGTCACATATCACCCAAAGACCATCCTCAAGCGCGGGCTTAATCAATCGCTCGAGATGATCGTTACGAGCAGCAAACACCAATAAAAGCTCAGTAAGTGAGCCCATCTCGCGATAGAGCAAGAGCTCACGGATACGCTCAGCGAGCTCACTTCCCCCAGGCTCACGACTCACAACCACCGACTCGCCCTGCGCACGCAAAAAGCCTGCCAAGCTCTCCACATGCGTACTCTTGCCTGCACCGTCGATACCCTCCAGGGTGATAAAACGCGGCAGGTTCTTGACTTGATTGACGGGAGCCGTATCTTTCGGCAACCGGGTTTGCGGCAACATATTTTGGCTTTTCAAAGTCACGTTTAAACGATTGACGGGCGGCTTGGGTTGATTGTCTAGAAAATTGGGCTTGAACGACTCAAGGCTTCATCTTACGAATGAATCGATCAACCGCGTTATTGTGTTGAGCAAGCGTTGTAGAGAACTCGCTACTTCCATCACCACGCGCAACAAAATAAAGGCTTGATTCCTGGCTTGGTCTAATCGCCGCGAGCAAAGAGGCTTCACTAGGAATTGCAATAGGCGTTGGCGGCAGGCCATAACGGGTATAGGTATTGTAAGGATGATCAGTCTGTAGGTCTTTGCGCGTTAGCTTCTTAGCCTCCATGGCGCCCAATCCAAAGACAACCGTAGGATCACTTTGCAATCGCATGCCCAAATTCAAGCGGTTTAGGAAAACCGCGGCCACACGCGAACGATCAGCCGCAAGCCCAGTCTCCTTCTCGATCATCGAGGCTAAAACCATGAGTTCAGCCGGTGAACTCAGGGGGAAATCCTTGGGACGCTGTCCCCAAATTGCCTGTAGCAATTTAGCCTGACGCTGACAGGCTTGCGTCAAAAGTTCGAGATCGCTCATACCAGGAACGAATCGATACTTGTCAGGAAAAAGCATACCTTCCAAAAAGCCTAGCTTGTAGGGCTCAGGCATGCGCTCCATGAGCTTTGTTCGCAATTGCTCGTCCGACCATGCCGCGCTCTCGTGACGCAAATAGGGTAGTGCCGAAAGGTTTCGTCTGGCCTGTTCGAGCGATTGCCCCTCGAGCACCTGCCATTCAAGCCGCTTACCCTGATCAGCCGCCATTCGATCGAGCAGGCGCTTAAGGCTAAGGCCGCGCTCTAGCGGATATACGCCGGCTTTGATCGAGCGCGAAACGAGGTGAAGACGCGCCCAGAACCAATTCAAGATGCTTGGCGACCAAGCGCTAGGGCTTGCCAGTTCAATGACTTGCTTTAGTCCATAGCCACGCTCGACGACTAGCTCTGAAGGCTTGGCTGCGTCGTCGGGCCCGGAAACACCAACACTGGCGAAACGAAACTCTAAATAGCTTAAGAGCAAAACAGTCAAGCCCAAGACGGTTAGCCTGCCGAGAACTCGCCTCACAGCAGGGGTATGGTTGGCCGCATTTAGGCGGGTTTTGATAATCTCAAACATGCATGACGGCGAAAAAGCGTGCGACGATGTATTCGCTCAAAGTGCCCATTGTATGGCCTTGCAAGCCGCACGCCCCAAGCTAGCTGTGCTCTTTACCTATCCGACGCGAACCTATGAATCAAACACTGATCTCGATCAAAGGCAGTTTGCCCCAACTGTCTTATCTGCGAATTCACGGCGCTGATGCCGAATCGTTTCTTCAATCGCAGCTGACAAACGATGTGTTAGCGCTTCGAAACTCAGAACAAGCTCAATGGACTGGCTATTGCAATCCAAAAGGTCGCTTGTTTTTCACAGGCTGGCTTGCGCGGATTGATTCGGCATCGAATGAATTTGCTTTATTAATCGATCGAAGCCTCAGTCAAGCCGTGGCCAAGCGCCTGAAGATGTTTGTTCTACGTTCTAAAGTAACGATCGAAGACTTGAGCGATCGCTACGTTCTGCAAGGGACGATCGATCTGCCCGGCACCACACACACTGGTTCCATAGAAGCGCAGCCTACACAGATGGCTCCCACAGGAGCTCAGCCCACAAACTGCCAGCCCGCTGACCCCAACCCAGCGCTATCGATCAGTTTACCGATCGCACATACGCTTAAGGCTGATTTTGGACGCTCCGTTCAATGCGTTGAGACGCAAGCTCAGACAAATGGCATGGAAGCGAGCCTCGACACTGAGGATTTTTCTGGTGTCTGGCGATGGTTGCATCTGCTGGCTGCAGAGCCGTGGATCACACATACCCTGAGTGAACGTTTCGTACCTCAAATGCTGAACTTTGAACGTCTTGGTGGTGTCAACTTTCGCAAAGGCTGCTACCCCGGCCAGGAGGTCGTCGCAAGAAGCCAATACCTCGGTAAGCTCAAGCGCCGCAGCGGCATCTATCAGATCGACGACCCCTCAAGAAGCCTACCCACCGAAGGCGAGGATCTAGGCGAGGCATCTAATCCAGAGCTAAGCGTTGTGAATGTTTTAAGATGCCCTGGCGGGCTAGGCATGAGCTTATGGCAAAGCGCTTTTGCTGGTATGCCAGAGCACGCACAAGCCGCGCATGCGCTTGTCCTAGCAGAAGGTCGAATCGACCTTGAAGACAGTCCGCTAGGACAAAGCATGTCGCTGCCCTACGCGCTCAGCGATGAAGCTTGATGTTTCACCGATATATTTATTTCAAAGCTCCAGTCAGCGAAACCGAACTCATTCGACATGCCTGGCGAGCGATTTTGAAGCTTCGCGAGCTTGACGAACAAGCAACTGATCGTCTGGCTGCCAAACACGAGTTGCAGCAGCGCATCGAGACCCGTGACGGTATGGTCACCTGGATGGATGTGCTGACGAATTTCGAATCGGTTGAAGCTCTAGACCGATATCAACACCAGATCGATCGATTATGGCACCAACTCCTGTCGAAATCACTCCAGGATCTTCAGCGCCATGTGGAGACCTTTGAAACATGTGTGTAATCGCCTGGCGTTGGACGCCTGACGAAGAAATGGTGCTCACCCTGTGGGCAAACCGTGATGAGTGGCTCAAACGCCCCACCCGCCCCCTGGCCCCTTGGCGGCACCAGCAATCGATCATCGGCGGCAGAGACTTAGAGGCAGGAGGGGGATGGTTGCTGGTTGATCGACATCGTGGCGACGTTGCAGCCCTGACCAACCTAAGAGAGGCTCCGGTAGCGTCTCTTAACGAACGTCAACGCCCAAGTCGTGGCGAACTCCCCATTCAGGCCCTGCTCAACAGGGACTTTCGCCTCGAGCCTGAGCAAGCAAGCCGATATGCGGGCTTTAACTTGATCGTGTTCAGACAGGCTCAGCGACTTGCGCAGCACATGAGCAATAGCGATGAGACAGCGGTCAAACTGCATCGGGGAACAGGGTCAATATCTAATGGTAGATTCAGCGCAAAGTGGCCCAAACAACAAGCACTTGAGTCAGCGATTAACAAGGCGCAACACCTTGATGAAGTTGATTGGCTTGAGGCAGCTTGGACGGCCTTATCGGATCAAAGCCAACCCGATCCGCTTCATTTGCCTGACACAGGCGTTGGCCTCCTACGTGAGCGTGAGCTTGCTCCGGTATTTATAAACACGCCTAGCTATGGAACACGCCAGAGCACCGTCATCAAGCTATCGTCAAAGGGCCATCTGAAGATATGGGAGCGTCGTTGGACTGGACATGGCGCAGCACTCCGGCATAGCGATGTTTTTTGGAACAATAAACATGATTAGCTTAGTCAATCAAAATGCTATAAAACATCACCATCTTCAAACATCAAGGCTGCTCGAGCGCTTCGATACGTCGTTTGAAATCGTCAGGCAGAGGCAATGAGCCGCCGTTTTCAGCGTAGACGTAAATATTCTCGCCGCTGATGAGATGCTGGCCGTCGCGAAAAATACCGAACTTAACGGTCATGCTGCTGCGGCCGATTCGTTCGGTCTTTACGCCCACCATAATCTCATCATCAAAATGCGCTGGCTGCAAATACTCAACCGTTGACTTCACCACATAAAGCCGATCAAAAACCGACTTGAGCATATCCCGATTACCGCCGCTCACACGTCGATAGTATTCGGTGCTTGCCACATCAAAAAACAACAAGTAATTGGCATTAAAGACAACGCCTTGCATATCGGCTTCGGCCCATCGAACCCTCATGGGATGCAGAAAACGAAAATCATCAAGTCTCATCGCTTAACCTATCGATGCCGGCACATTGGCTTGGTGCTGCATAAAAAAATCGCGGAGCATCTGCGCAATCATCACCGGGTGCTCATGTAATAGCCAGTGGCTCGCCCTTGATAGGCGTTCAATGCGTAAGTCCGGGACGAGCTCATCAAGTCCATCAAGTAATAACGGAAGAAGCGCCTGGTCGTCCTCGCCCCAAATCACGAGGCTTGGGCACTTGACCATGAAATCTTGCGGGTTAAGCGGCTGCTCTGCTTGGCCAGGATACCAGGGCGCCGCACGGTAATAATGGGTGCCACCAAGCATGGCACCAGGCTGCGTCCAGGCTGCCTTGTATTGAGCTCGCCGCAATTCGGTCCACCAAATCGGGGGACTCTTAGCCTGCCCGGCCACGCCCAGGAAAAACTTCTCGGTCAACGCACAATCGTCGGCAAGAAGCGCATCCTCGGAACCGGGCTTTCGAAGCCAGTTCATGTAAGCACTTGCCTTTTGTTGCGCTTCGTTGCCCATCAAAGCTTTGGCAAACAAATAAGGATGCGGCGCATTACAAATTGCTAACGCCTTAATCCGATGATGGTCGCTGATTGCCAATTTCCAGGCAATTGCCCCACCCCAGTCGTGAGCAGCCACAAAGGCCTTGTCGTGTTCGAAATGGTCGATAAGCGCCAATACATCAGCCGCCACTGCGGCGGCTCGGTAATCCTTTACAGCCGCGGGTTTCGCTGACAAATTAAAACCGCGCAAATCGGGCGCAATCACATGGAAATCATTGGCAAGCAAGGGCATGACATCGGCCCAGGCAGCCCAATACTCAGGAAAACCGTGTAATAAAACCAGGAGCGGTTTACAAGGATCACCGCAACTTGCCACATGCAACTTCATGCCCGACGGCAGACTCGGTAGTGCAA
>Ga0255209_1000100_pt1 | contig 38572 bp, 58 predicted proteins | sample Miss_Miss_RepC_8_FD_183026 | JGI IMG/M metagenome (GOLD analysis project Ga0255209, IMG submission 183026) | Freshwater microbial communities from Mississippi River, Louisiana, United States - Miss_Miss_RepC_8d | ecosystem: Environmental > Aquatic > Freshwater > River | place: USA: Louisiana...
GCATTACAAAGCGCAGGGGCATACCTAACAACTGCCCGAGCAAGTAACGATGCTATCGGACTCAACTCTGCTTTCACAGCAGGGCCACTTGCGATGACTATTAACTCATCTGGTCTTTCTCTAAACGCAGCAAGCGCGGCAGGAACTACATCAGGCTTTGGTGGAAACCTTATCTCTGGTTCGATGACCCATAACACAGCAGGACTCAACCTTTCGCTCAACCACCCTGCATGGCTTACAACTGCGATGCAATCAAACGCTGCGACCATCTCAAACATCCGCGTATCAGCAGGAACAACCAGCAACTTACTCTCTGCGCTCACTTTCAGTAACTCTAACGGTGTATCTTTTGGAATCAACGGCAGCACAATGACTGCCTCACACAACGGACTAACTACAGCGCGTGCTTCAAACGATGGTATTGGAACTAACACAGCACAATCTAACGTCACTTGGACTGTAAACAGCGCTGGTCTTTCACTAGACGCGCGTGGGTACGCAGGAACAGGCACAACATTTAACGGTGCAAACATCTCGGGTTCAATGACCGTTAATAGTGTTGGCGTTCAACTATCACTTTCAGCAGGTGCGGGTGGTGGAGTAACGCCTGTAGCGTCTGCTTCTAACGGTTCATTCTCATTTACTACTCTTGCTTTTAGTAACGCTAACAACGTCACTTTTGGTACAAGCGCTGGTTCTATCATTACGGCTTCGGTAGCTGCGCCAGGAGCCGCGGCAGAAAACAACTGGGTAAACCTACTCGGTGCAAACACAGCAGGAAATACCACAGCTTCTGGTTCTACCATCGGCTACTCAGGTATCAACCTCACACTTTCAGGAACTAACGGCTCAGTGGTAAACATCTCAGCTCCTCCAGTTTCTTCAATCATTGGTGCGTCGGGTATTTCTGTATCAACGAACGGCTCAACCATCTCAGTTGGTAAAGTTCTACAGTCTACCTACGCGCCTTACATGGCGTACTCAACAAACTCTCAGACACTCGCTGCGCTTGGTGCAACATCTGCTTCTGCTCGCTTCTTCCCTATCTTCATTTCAGACAACATTGCTTTCAACGCGCTACGAGTAATGCACAACCTCTCATACGCAACATCATCTGTATCAGGACAGCAAACTATTACTTACGGTTACGGACTATTCTCAAACAACGCAGGAACACTATCGTCTATTTCATCAAGCTCATTCTCACTTGCGGTAACAAACAGCTCTATCTCAAATACTGTAAGTTATCCAGTGTCTACAGGAACAGCAGGGTACACATACACAACTCTAGGAGCGTCATCAACTGCTACTATCCAATCATTCTGGGGAACAGCAGCAGGAGGTCGCCCACTAGACCTACAGTTTGGTAACTCAATGACTCTATCGTCGGGTATGTACTGGCTAGGTGTAATTCTTAGACACTCATCGTCATCAGCAAACATCGGTGTATCTATCGCTATCGGTGGAAATGCTAACGCGCTTCATAACTCTCTTGCGCCGTGGGGTGTTGCCTCATCTGCAGAAACTACTAACAGTCGCTACCGCGTTCCGTACCACGGACTCGGTGCGTACACAGTGTCGGTATCATCACTTCCAAATGGTGTACCATTAACTCAAATAGCGCATACGCAAACCGTCATGCCGTTATTGAGTTTCTTATCAACAACATAATCAAAATAATATGCCAGTAATCAACAAAGTAAATTATCGGAACATTCGAGAGGGAGACACTATCAACGTAGACGGTGGTCCACGTAAAGTTCTTGCAGTAGTAGGTGAAATTGTATTTATGTCTTACCCAGGACAAGACGAATTTGACCTTGCTAACAAACCAGAATATTACACCAAGGAACAAGTTGGTAATCTCATTGTAGTAGAACAACAGGTAGTGTAACTATGCACCAAGTAGATAAACCAACCCTAGAGTACGCTCGCAAACTGTACCCAAATATTGTGGGTTGGTTTCCTCTACTTCATTCAAAAAATGGAAAGCCTTACTTTAACACCACTCGTTTTGCTCTTTCTACAGGAGAGCATGTGAGTGTGTTTGCGGTAAAGCCTGTTTATTACGAAGCTCTTGGTGGCTTTTGGCGACCTCTTTCAGAAATCTGTGAACATCACGGCAATAGAAAGATTATTCTGAATAATAAGTGGCGAAAAGCTACTCCACGATTTATAGACTGGTTGTCTAAAAGACAAAAGTTACTTGGTTCGGAACTGTTACTGCCAACTCCATTCGGTGACTTTACTTCTAACTACCATGATTTAGTTAGACCGTCTTTGAGTGTTGGTTTAACTGTAACAATTGCATACCCACAATCAGGCGACCCTGGGCCAGAAGATACAACTGTAGATGGCCGCGCTCGGTACAACTCAACAGCTCAAGTGTGGTCTGGCATAATTGCAGGTAACGGCACTGATGCTAGTGATAACACATCGTCTGATGTGGCATGGATTATTTCAGGCGGTCTTAACACGGGCGCATCTTCTAACTTTGACATTTTATGGCGCTCGTTTATTCTTTTTAATACTGAGCCAATTCCTAACGACGACACAATAACTGAAGCGTCTATTGGGATTTATATTGCGAGCACTCCAGTAAATGAATTTTCCGTTGCTCCTACAATGACCATCATGGGCGCTACTACCGCGTCGAATACTGCTATCGCTGCATCTGATTTTCAGGGTACTTTTTCTAATCAAACCTCGTTTGCCACAGCTCAATCGTTTGGAGAATTTACGTCAGGACAATACAAGATATTTAACCTCAATTCGTCTGGTATTTCAAATATAAGTAAAACTGGAGTATCTAAGTTCGGTCTTAGGTGCGCAGAAGACATTACTGGCGGAACAACACCTCAACAGGCGGTTGGTGCGCGTGAATTTAACGTATCTGGCGCAGCTTCTGAAACTGCCGACACAGACCGTGACCCAAAGTTGGTCGTAGTCCATAACGGCGCACCCACAAGTTGTGTAGCTTGGCCTGTCCGAGCCTAACCACTTATTCACAGACACTCCACGACTATTAAAACAGGTGTTTTTGTTGTGCTATTATGTGTTAAACATTAACAGTAAAAGACACACAAATGGGCGAGTTAATAATTCAAGATTTTGGTGGGAAGCATAATCTGAATCTCACTGAGACAAATAAAAGATTACAAAAAGAGGGTGCGTGGAAGAAGCAACGGACAGTTTGTATATTACCTGCGGATAAAACAATGAGTACTAAGGTTGCTTTGACTCACTGGAACTTAGCTCTAGCACCCAATAACGGTTTCGTTAGAATCCTAGCACTTGGTGCAGAAGTTGGTCACGCTTACTCAGAAGCTATCCAAGCGGTTTTAAATCATCCAGAACTTTCACAGTGGGAATACATACTCACTATCGAGAGTGACAACATGCCACCGCCAGACGGCTATTTAAAGCTACTACAAGACATGGATGAACACCCAGAATTTCACTGTATCGGTGGACTCTATTTCTGTAAAGGTGAGGGCGGTTGTGCTCACATCTGGGGTGACCCTAATGACCCTGTACTGAATTTCCGACCTCAAGTTCCTATTCCTAATACTATTCAAGAATGTAATGGTTCTTCGATGGGCTTCCACCTTTGGAGAATGAGTATGTTCAAAGATGAACGTCTACGCAAGCCGTGGTTTAAGACCATTGCGGGCGCAGAGGGGGTCGGAACACAAGACCTTTATTTCTGGGGCGATGCTAAGAAATACGGCTATCGCACAGCAGTAGACACGAGTATTAAAGTAGGTCACTTCGATTTAGCCAATGATTACCCATGGTAAATCCTGACGTATCAAGTATTGAGCATAATTGCCTTTGGACTAATTGCAGTAAAAAAACAATAAGCATTTTTTGCCAAGAACACTATTTGTTCAAAGAATGTCGATACGGTTTGTACGACCTCAAAACCAACAATAAAGGTTTTCGGAAATGGGCAATTAAAAGAATATATAAATATATTAAATATAAATTATTTCACTTATGAAGAAACTACTTTTAACAGGCGCAGCTGGATTCATTGGGAGCCACTTTCTTGAGCATGTGCTTATCAACACTGACTGGGAAGTAACCTGTGTATCATCATGGTCACATAAGGGAACACCAGAACGTATACAACGTGCCATGCGCGGTCAAGAACATCGTGTAACTGTTATCACTCACGACCTATCAGAACTCTTTACTGAAACAACCAAAAAGAAACTCGGCAAGTTTGATTACATTGTAAACTTCGCGGCTGACTCTCATGTTGAGCGCTCTATTGACGACCCTGTTCCATTTGTAAAGAACAACGTGGGTGTAGCACTCACTATGCTGGAGTTTGCTAGAGAATACCCCCCTGATGTATTTGTACAGATTTCTACCGACGAAGTTTATGGCGCGGCACCCGTTGGAACTAACCACAAAGAATGGTCGCCGATACTTCCAAGCAATCCGTATTCAGCATCTAAAGCCTGTCAGGAAGCTATCGCTATCTCATACTGGCGCACTTACGGCGTACCCGTCGTCATCACAAATACGATGAATAACTTTGGTGAAACTCAGGATGGTGAAAAGTACATTGCCATGCTTATCAGGCAAATTAACAACGGCGAGACAGTAACCGTACATGGTAATGAAGACTATATTGGCTCGCGCTTCTACCTACACGCGCGCAACCACGCAGACGCAGTTCTTCACATTCTAAAGAGCGCGCCAACTAAGTACGTCGATAACAACGAGATTGTTATGCCAGACCGCTACAACGTAGTCGGTGATGAGGAATTAAACAACTTAGAGATTGCAGAAATGGTTGCGGAGATTCTAGGCAAGGAACTTAAATACGAACTTAAAGATTTCCACCACACCCGAAGCGGGCATGACCGTCGCTACGCTCTTGATGGGACAAAGCTAAAAGAGTCAGGCTGGGTAGCTCCTGTGCCATTAAGAGAATCGCTAAAGAAGTATGTGGGGTGGACATTAAATAATAATATTTGGCTATAATTTATGGCAAAGAAAACAACAAAGAAAGCAGTAGTTAAGGAAGTAGAACCATTACGAATTGACCTCGGCTGTGGGCCTAACAAGCGTGAGGGCTTTAAGGGTGTTGATATGTTCCCGATGGACAACGTAGACATCGTATGTAATCTCGCAAAAGACAAGTGGCCGTTTAAGGACAACTCAGTAGACGAAGCCCATGCTTCACACTTCCTCGAACACCTCACTAACCTTGGTGACAAGTGGGAACGCACACACTTCTTTAATGAGCTATACCGTGTACTAAAAGTAGGCGCACAAGCAACTCTTATCTTCCCTCACTGGTGTTCTAATCGCTACTATGGCGACCCTACACACAAGGAACCGTTTAGCGAGATGGGCTTTTGCTACTTAGACAAGGACTGGAGACTAGCACAAGCACCTCACACTGACTCTAAATGGCTTAAAAACGGCTACTCTTGCAACTTTAATTGGTCATACGGCTACTCACTACGACAAGACCTTGTAGCAAGGAATCAAGAGTTTCAAATGAACGCCTTGAATACTCAAAAAGAAGCCGCACAAGACATCATCGCTACCATCACCAAGAAATAAAGAGACAACCGCCCCAAAAGGGCGGTTTTTCATATGGTAAAATAGTGTATTACAAAACACTTATGTCCGAAGAGAACTACACCCTCAAAGAGATGCTTACGGAAATGCGTATAGACATGCGCGAACACAATGACCGCGCTATCCGCATGGAGGAAACATTACTTGCTACTCTAGAACAAGCAAAGAAAACAAATGGTAGAGTTACTCTTTTAGAAATAAACGACGAGAAGCAAGACAGGAAACTAAATCGTTTTCAAACTATCGCAGCAACCGTCGGTTCTATAGTAGGTATGGCGTGGGCTGGTATAACTTTTATATTTTAATGAGAACTGTAATTTACAAAGACAAGAAGATTCCAGAAGCGGAGTATCGCTCACTCCTCGCTGACTATACTAAGTATCTAGAGGATAACGCAGGACTTAAACCTATTTTCTGGACTGTTGAATGGAACTTTACCGACTATCCCACTGAAATAGACACTGACGGAGATGATGTCATGCGACCTACTTTTATGAAAGAACTATCAGAAATGGTAGAGCTTCATTACGGTAAATACGGAACAGATAACATTGTTACTTTGATTCACGAGGACAACTGGAAGTCTGGTCGAACTGCTACCCGAAAAGGAATTTGGGGAACTAATTATAGCTACTCTTACGGCCCTTATCATTTTCAATACTGCCGTTGGGACAAGAAGAATCCAGCTAACACATTCGGAACACTAAACCACGAGCAAGACCACAGCTATGACTCTTTAATTAAGGTGGAACTTGGAGTAAATATAAATCCACTTCTTGGTGTATCCCACTACGATAAGGAAGTAACTCACGGCGGTACGGCACCCTATAAATACATCAAGTACCAAGAGAATAAAGAGAAGTTAAAGGTTATCGCACCATATCTCCAAACAGCCTACGCAAAACGCGCAGAAAGGCACGTAGAGGCTATAAACGGCCTACAAACGACCATTATCAGCCTACTGGAGAAAGTGGTTTATTACTTAAAAGCAAAAAAGAATAAAAAAGTTGGTAATCCAACAACATAAATATGATTATCTCAAAAAACGCAGTCGCAATCTTAGTACTATTTCTATCATTTATCGGTCTAGAGGTTACAGAAGACGGTCTATGGGAAGTGGTCTCAGCAATCACAACCATCGTTTCATTTGCTGTGATGATTTGGAATCAAGTTAAAAGAACAGATGTGTATAACTTCATCTTCAAGAAAAAGGACTAGTGTATACTGTAGTTACTAGCTCCAAGCTAGTACGTTCCCCTTGAATAAAGAACACTTTTGACACATGCACCCCGAAAGGGGTGTTTTGTGTATGCTAAAATTAGTGTAATGGCTAGACCACTAACAGACGACATAGCAGACGACTGGTTCTCTGAGGACAGGGGAAAGCATGTTGATAGTGAAGAAGATGATGAGTGTGACTGGGACAGTATGGACGACAAAGATGACCAATAGAAAAGACCGCTACTATGCGGTCAATTCTTTATCTTAAAGCTAGCATATTGTGAGTGTAGCAAACCCAATCATTCCAACCGTTTCGCTCGTACAGAATACGCGCGTATTTAGTTGCGTCTACTGGATTAAATTTATCTAATCCAAGACGTGCTAGCTCTTTGTCATGAACAGAATTTATCTGCCATAAACCTCCATCTGTACTACCATTTTTGTTGTTACCGTTGTACGCGCCAACGTGTAAGCCCGACTCACAAGTTGCAATGGCAACGGCTGTGTGTGGGTCTTCGTGAAAGGTCTCTCGTATCAATCGCTTTAGCCGACCTTGTTCTCTTCAATAATCTGGGTTCTTAATAGTCGCCTCAATTTCAGCGATATATTCCTCTTTAACACTATCAGCTACTTTCGTCATTTCCGCGTCGTATAGGGCATTATATGCCTCTACAGCGCGTGCTTCGATGTCTGCCTTAGCTTTCTCTTGTGCTTCGGCAATTCTTTTATCTAATGACTGTATTTCTACAATCTTTTCTACCTCTACGACTCGTTCTGGTACGATTACTTGCGTACTAGGAACGAAATAAAGTACACCTCCAATTATTACTCCCAACATCGCTATCCCTGCGATGATTAGTTTCATGGTGTTTGTTTTTATATGTTTAAGTCTGAGTTTCCTAACTATCAAACGAATCTGATAGGGGTTATAAAAGAGCATCTACGACGATGCCCTCTTACCTTATAATTATACCAAGTTGTGAGCGTGTCTGGCCGAGTTATACACAGTATCCACAAGACCGTCAAACTCTCATCATTCCTCGAATCTTCTCCATTTCTTCTGGGTAACGTGTTGCCATGTATAGCATCGCCTCAGTGTCCTGTAAGCGCTCTTTAACGTCTGCTAGCTCCTGGAATAGCGCCATATCTGGGTCGCTCACTTCTTTCTTTTTCTGTAAGTCTTTATACTTTTTTAGTAGTGACTGCGCGTATATATCCTTTCCAATCAATGCTTGTTTAAGCAGTCTGATTTCCTCGTCATAAGACAAGACCATGTTTCGGTATGCTTCGTGAAATTTACTCTCCATGTGGCTAATTGTATACCACAGTACGGCTTTAAATAGCAACGGTTGTGGATAAATCAGTCCCAGAGGCGCTTGTGTATGAAAAAAGTAGCAACTCCAGCGAACAAGGAAGTGAGTAGTAATTCTGGGAGTGAGTGAGCGTTCATCGGAAGTGTAAGAGCCACGATAACAATTAAAGTTCCTGTAAGTTTTATGAGTATCTGTAGGAGCTTTTGCATAGCTCAATTATAACAAATAGAAAGAGCGCCTAGTGTGACGCTCTTAACTGTTATCGTACAGTCAGACGAGATGATGGTCACCTCCTTTCAGTCAGGGCGACAGTCCCTGCAAAAGCAGTATGCTGGATGATTGTCATTCAACATCGGCTTGATTGGCTCCGCTTTCGGCAGCGGTTGTTTCTGTGACGCCTGAAACAAATCCATCTGTGCACGTTGTTGTGTCTCCCTTATGTGTTCGCGGTAATGCCCGCGATTGCAGAAGTGTAGTCCGTGAATCTTGAACAGCATTAGCGATTCAAGTCTCAACGCCTTGCAGTAGGCGCAACGCTTTGTCTCCATCATGTGAAGAACCTCCTCTCTAGCTTTAATTGTATCACTTAATAGAAAACCCACCTCGTAAGGTGGGGATAGTGGTGGTTCGACATGTGCATGTCTCTGGTTGCCCTGTAAGCAATTGGTGGCGAAGGACATCCATGTCGAACCGTATTCATTATATCACGTACAAAAAATCCCCCGAAGGAGATTTCATGTAAACCCGAATGTACAACCGTAGTTGCTTATTTAATATAGCACATGCCCTAACCCTGACAAGACGGGCAGGGGATAAGTTTATCTCGTACATCAATCACTCTAGGTAGGAATTTATAGCCAAATTCCTGTAGTTTATATAATTCTAAAGCTCCCTTAGGAGTTACAACACAACAGTTCTTTCGCCCTTGAGGGTTTATGAAATAGATGGTCTCTCCAATGAGAGATTGAAAGAAGTTCTGTGACATGGCTACAAATTAAGAGTAAGACTAGTATTTTACCATGCACGTTTTTTCGTAAAAAATGTAAGGCTCAAAGCGAGCCTTAACTGTGATTGTTACACCACAGATTTTAGTAGAGTTTGGAGAGGATGTGAATTATCTCGGCGTACTCACGAACGCAGCGCTTGTGAAACTCCATCGAGCCGTCTTTGGCTTTCTGGTGAGTGTATCCGAGATGAGAACGTAGCGAATCATAAGCAAGTTCGATTGCGCGTTCTATTTCTTCAGCACGTTGTTTCCTGTTCATGAGTCACCTAGAAGTTGTGAGTGAAGCGAGCGATTTGTCCTTGGTCTAGGTCGTGGACAAATGCTTCAACAGCAGGAATGTTGATGTAGTTTTGTTGGGCGTGCCAAGCGTCAGCCTCCGATGGAGAGCGTACCGTTTCGACATGCACTAGATTGCCATTGTTCTTGCCCTTAGCAATCATCACCACACCATTGTAGTCTTTTTCCTTTGGCCCTTTACGGCCATTGCCCTGTTCGTACACCATTTTGTGGTGCTTATCACCTTGGTAACAATAGGTGAAGCGTGTTTGACCGAGGGCCGAACGAGCTTCCTGCATAACGCTACCAATAACTGCGTCTACTTTGCTGTCACCATGTTGGAACATGATGAGGTTGTCGCCGTAGACAAAGTACTTACGTGGAGTATTAGCCAGGACTTCTTTTTTGAAGTGGACTCGCTTGTTATTCCACAGGCGGTTCGCAATCATCTGCGATACAGACCAACCCGAGAGTCGGTCATGGTTCGAGCTGACATGCGTAAGCCAGACGTCATGATTCTTCGTGAGAGCTTCGATATACTTGACGTACATCTCGACCGCCAGAAGCATCATGGATTCGACACTGCTGGTAGCGTCTTGGGGCGTGCCGTTGGTGGTCGTGTACTTGTTGCTGTCCACATGAATGATGTCGTTCCCAAGAGGGAGTAGAACATCAGTGATTCCAAGTGGCTTGGCATACTCGTAAAGGCGAGCTTGACCTTCCATAACGCGACGGACTGCTTCATCCGAGCTATATGTGCGGTCAGTGCGAACTTTCTCACACAGTTTACCAATGTGAACATCGAAGTTGGCAGGAACCAACAGACGATGGTGCTTGTAGCTCACCCTTTGTACAGGTGGGCTTTCAGCGCGTAGGCGAGCCATGAAGTTCTCAATGGCTTGTTGGTCGTTGACGATGGCTTCGGTGTTAACGAAGTAGCTAGAGTAATCTTTGGTTTTGTGCCAGAAAGCACGCCAAAGGTCGAATGGAAGATTGTTCTGCTCACAGTGGAGACGGAACGCAGCTTCCTGCTGGTCGCTAGGCTTAGACATTTCACTATCTCCTTTCAATGAGCTGTCTGCATCTATTTTACCACGATGAGCGTTGTCTCTATTTGGGTGCTCCAGACCCATTTTCTTTGCTCGCTTTATTACGTTTGTTTTGTTCCGCCCGACAATCCTACAAATCTCTCTTATTGATAAGCCTCTATTGTAACCATCACGTATCTGTTGGTTAATGTTTTCCATTACTCGTATTATACCCTTGACAAATACGACGAAAAACAGTTATCCACAAGTATTACAAAAAATCCCCTTGTGAGGGATTTCGTGTCTGCGAAGCGCGGCCTGCCTGTCTTGGTTATTGTAGCATATCGTGGGCTATTAAAGGGGGACAGTCGTTTGGGTTTAGCGCCATGCACGGCTGACTGCTTGCATACACCCCTTTAGTAACCAGCGATACCCTATATTACCATCTTCTTCACAATCTCAAAACATCTTTCACACAGTCTATAGATAGTAGGGCGACGGTAACATTTGTTGCAGATGGGCATGTTAGTAAGCTCGGTCAATAGGAAACCAATAGCTAAAACGAATGATTATACCTTTGTATTGACTCTTGCCTAACGATTCTCCATCTTTCGGCATTGTGTGAATTTTGATAATTCCAAAATCGAATAAATGCCAGCCCATTTCACTCATGCGGAAATAGCTTTTCTCAAAAGGTCTGAACCAAATTTGCCACTTTAATGTCTTTTTCATAACAAACAAAACTCAACTAATAAATTCAAGGGTGTGCAGGGGGTTGTTAGCATGTTCTGTAGGGTGCATAGTACTTCTGCTGTGACTGTGAGTGTGGTGGTCATGATTTTATGTGAAATATCGCTTCTGTCGTTCCAGTTGAAGTGCTGTAGGATTCTAATTTTTCGATGTTTTTCATGGCGTATTTAAGTTCTCTTAACGCCGCTTTCTTTCCTGCTTGAAATCCCTCTCGATAAGCCGCTTGAAACTCAGCTTTTTCGTTAGGATTAAATGTGTTTAGACTTGGACTCATATTTTTATAATACCATCTTGTAATACTACACCTCTCCCTTTAATAACTTTCTTTTTATAAGCTACACATCGTTTGCAGGTACAGTGTTTCATATTACTCTGATAAATCTACACTGTACTTTTGGGCGATGACTTCAACCTTAACGTAGTCAATAACGTGACACTCCCAGTCATCAAAGTATGCGGTTGCCAGTATCTCCCTCACCATCTCCCCCTTCTCCTTTTCATACTGGTCGGCTTGGGACTTTAGGGTGGTGCGGATAAAGTGTTCTACTTCAACATAAGTTTCAACTGGTATTGAGCCGTCTTTTACAAAGAACTTTGTCTCAAACTGTTTTACAACGTCTTCTATATCTTTACTCATACAGTTTCTTTAACCTCCAGTAATCTTTGAACTTCTGTGAGGGCGATTCTGCGTTCGTTTAATCTAATGCCGTAAACTTCGGCTGTTTCTTCGTCTGGTGAAATCACCGTACTGTTCTTCATCTTCTCAACCTCCTCACTTACTTGTTTGAGAGTGTTGGCGATGAGGGTGTTTATATCTTCGTCAGCAAGAGTAAACGGTTCTTCCACATGACCCTCGGATGCGTGATATAGAGCAAGTGCCTCTCGTATGTGATTACTGGTTCTATGCTGACATCTTTGTAGTAGTGTTTCCTCTACAGTATCTTTAGGCATCTCGTTGTGTGACATGTGGTTAGTGACTGTAGTACCAAATCTGTCACTTCGGCTTTCGTTATCTATCATACAATCAAAGCAATTACTGTGCTGATAATAATTCCGAGAATAAACCCTGCTCTGAATCCTGAATTTCTACTTTTCTCTACGTCATTTCCTGTGTAGCTCATACATCAAAGATTAAGTAATAAGTTCAATAACAATCATTGCTAGTAATATACCAACACCTCCCCACATCAATACGGGTATTGCACCCATTAGAAGCCCTGTACCAAACATAAGGATTTTTATTTGTTGGTTAGTTAGTTTCGGCATAAGTTATGGATTAAGTAATAAGTCTAGTAAGTTTTAGTTGAACCCTCTCCACTACTACCCACTCTTGCGTCTGTTTCTGAATAGCCCGCGTTTTTTACTCTCTCGTAAAGAGTTTTGTCAGTTTCAAGGTTTCTTTCAACTGGACTCATTATTTCTGACAGTTCATTCACTCGGTCTATAATTCGATTGATTGTTGCCTGTGTCGTGTAGTCGTGGGTTGGCTCTGATAATTTTTCTAGTTTCTTCATACATCTTTTTCTTTAACCTCTACTTCGACTAACTTCACTACAAAACCTTTGTATTTATTAGCACAACTCAAAGCTTCTTCTAGAGTTGTAAACGGCATCATTACAGTTTCAGTGTCGCTGTATTGTGCAGATTCATAACCCATTGGCATTTTGTAAGTAAACTCTACATCGGGTCTGCTGTCTTGTAAGTTTTTGTTGCTTTTACTGTTATATAGAACTAAATATTTCATACCATCTCAATTACTTGAATAAACGCATCTACTACCATCGTATTCCAGTAAAGGAATGTAACGAGCGCAACTACTCCTGCACCCATCGCTACATACGACCAGAAGTCACTTTGTTCTCCCTTTATCTCTCTAGCAGTACGTTCTGGGTACTGGCGGTATTTTGTGAGTTTCATGAATTTGTTTTACTAACTTCTTTGTATAAAACACCGTTTACGAACACTTGCGATGGTTTTTCTTGTGTTGTTATGTGAAGTGACGGCTCCTCTAATCTTTCCACACTTACTTCTTGCCAAGAGCTTATGATTCCTAATAGCTTTCTTAGTTCGTAGGTTACTTTATGTTTTGCTGATAATTGAACGATTGGTTTTGATTGTGTAGTTGCCATTCTAATATTACTTTTTTACAGGTCACTGATTAAACTGCTTTAATGCTCGGTTGCCTAGTCCATGGAAATAAACTTTCTTCTTGCCCTTAGTCCATTTGATGTGTTTCATACTTGTTACTTACTTGCTAACATATACATAATAGCAAGTATCTAGGATATAGCAAACAGGTTATCCACAGCCTATTTAGGCTTATAAATCCCCCTCCTTTGCTTGTCTATAGCTCCTTTCTCTATTAATGCAATCAAGTGAAATGCACAGGCTTGTCTAGTGAATCCAAAGTGTTCAATGACATCTTTTATTGACGCATACACTTTATGTTCTTTGACGTAGGCTTTGAGGAATAGGTAGACTTCTTTTTGTCTCGGCGTTAGTTTCATATTACTTTGTTTTCTTAGTCCATCTGTACTTTTTTCCTAAATCTCCAGTATGGTGTGATGTTTCGACTAGCATAAAGCACTGGGTATAGTTACCATCCCCATCAAGAAAGTACATTTCTATTTCGTCTTGTTTGTATTCTGGGTTATATCTCACGTCTACAACTATTTGAATAACCTTATCTATTTCTTGTTTTAGGGCGGTTTCTATGTTCCCACCAGTAACTGTTTCTTTCATATCGTAGGCTCTTCAAAATTATTTGGGTAGTCTATGTTGCTTGATAATTTCATCGCATCTAGTAGTAACTTACCTTTCTCCTCATCGTTCGGGAATGGTGGTAGTTCCATTTCAAAGTTTTCTGCAAAGAAGCGGACAAAATGGTCGTATAGTTTGTCTATCTCCCCTGCTTTCTTAAGTTCCGTAGTGCTCTTAGTTCCATATAGCGCACGTTGTAGCGTCTTCCACATAGCTTTAATGAACTCTGGTGTCATGTCCATTCGCATTACTTTTGACATAACTAACTTAGCGTCAACGCTGTTTTTGTTGCACTCGTCAGCGACCTGCTGAAACCATAAATGCATTGCTTTGTTTTGTGTGTCTGTGCGGAATTGCTTTTCCATGTTATTTTAAGTAGGTCTGCTTCCCCTCAGTTTCAAGATGGTGTTTTCTACAAAGCCACTGGACTCTTAACGGACTTCTGTAGTCAGTGTGGTGCGCCTCAACCCTTGCATCACCACAAACTTCGCAGGGGTTCTTCTGGAGTTTGCCGTCTCTAATTGAGTTGCTTATTTTTGCCCTAGCTTTATGTTTCCCTGGATTTCTAGTTCTTGAATTTTTTTGGTATTCAATTTTCTTAATCTTTCTTTCAGGTTTCTGCGCTCTAGCTTTTTCGTAGGCAATAATTTTTTCTTTAGATGCAGGGTCATAATACCTACGCCTTACGTCTTTCTGGGTACAAGATTTGCATTTATTCATTCTTCCGCCCCTTAGTTTATCGTGGACGTAGAATGATTCTAATTCCTTTTCTTTTTTGCACTTAAAACATTTTTTTGTTTCCATGTACCCATTTTAACACATTAAACTATACTAAGTATAATTAAGGTTCTTATCAAGATTTTTAGAATGGGATTTCTACGTCGTCATCTGGTGGAGTAGCGGTATCTTCTTTCTTTGGTGGTGTCCAGTCGTTCAACTGGAAGTAAAGACTGCCTTTTTGAGACTTCTTCATGTCGATATTTACCCAACCATCAGGCTTAGCGTGCTTCTGTAAGAAAGCGATAAGTTCTGGTGCTTTGATACTGATATGTCCTTTAATAAATTCTGGTGCGCCCTCTTTTGGCTTCTTGAAAATCATTCCGTCTACAAATACTGCTTCTTTCTTTTGTTCCATAAATTTATGTTAGTTAGTTAAAATCAATCTCGTCTTCGTCTGGTAACGGCACGTTCTTCGCTACGGTCTTTGCACTTGCTAAATTACCGTCATCATCGTTGTCCTCTAAAGCTAGCATTGATATTAAAGCATAGCGTCGAGCGTAGGTAATCGCACCTCCGAGCTTTTGCATGTCGGTAGGGTTGATATATGGGACATATGAAACAACTGAAGAGTCGTCTTCTGTGTCTTGTAGGATTGTCTCTAGGTAATCAACACATGGTCTTTGGATTACAACAATACCCAAATTGTTAAGTTCTGGTTTTACCTTATCCAACACTTCATTAAGACTAGCGTAGTCATTCTTAAAGTGTGGGTTTCTTTTATCTTTCTTAATACTGATACCGAGCTTTTGGAACTCTAGTAGTTTTTTATAAATCATGTATTTCTAAGTTATGTCCTCGTCTTGTAATTCTATCTTGGCACTTCTTTAATTCTCTTAATGCGTTTTGTTGCCACTTGTCTAAATGTTCTAGTATCTCAGGATTAAGATTACCAGTCATGTAAAGATGTTCGTAGTGTTTCATGTACACATCTTTGTCGAGTGGTGTTTCAGATGGGGAGGGCCACACGTTAGATACCGAGAGAGGCGGTTAGTTCTTCTATTTCTGTTAATTTCTGTAGCAACTCACTTGCTATCTGTGCTTCTTCGTCTGTACGTGTTTCACCATTACCGTCAATAAACTTCTTGTCGCTTCCGTTCCAACGCCCGTAGATTTGTTCCGCCTCCTTGTGCAGATACCCAAGTGTATAAATCATACTAATAAACTAAATCTTCTTCTGATAAACCATTAAGTGCTAAATCAAATTCTTCTTGTTCGGTTTCTGCGTTAATGGTATTGATGTCCTCTGGTGTTGATGCGTACATAGTTAAATTAAATTTCTTTTACCTTACCGTTTTTGTAGAAGATTCTAGCGTCTGGGTTAGTGGTGCCATACTCATCAGCTAAGTACTTCATGTAACTTTCTACCTTTGTAAAGATAACGTCGTATTTGTCTGGGTCTGGTTCATGTGTGTTCATAAATCTCCACGTAGTTTTTCCAAAGTCAGATTTGTATTTCTTCGCAATCTTTTCAGCTTCTTCTTTTCCAAAAGTTCCGTACCTATAAGGTAAAACTATTTCGTGTGGTCTATTCCACCTATCTCCACAACAACCACAATCTTGACCTGAACTACAACCGTCAAAGTAAACTCCTAAACTTTGTGCCTTTTCCATCGCTTCTTCTTCGTTGTTTGCTTCGATAACTACACGATGTGCTAGATGCTCGTCAGTAACCCAACTACCACCTGAATTATTTTGTGTAAATTCGTAGAAGTTCATACCTAATCTCTAGGATTATCATACTGCTCATAAACTCTAGCTTCTTCTCGGTCTTGTCTTAATTGTTCTTCACGCTCGGTGCGTGCTTGGTCTTGTGTTGATTCCATACTTAATTACTATCCTGTAATACTTGTCATAGTAGCAAAGTCTGGGAGAATGTAAAGGTGTAGTTATCCACATGGTAAAATAAACAGATGTACCGCTACTTCATACATGAAGAACCATGTCCCTGCGAGAAATGCCCAGACATCACATACTTTGTCTTTGATAACGCTTTTGATGTTCCCTTACCCATCGGACAGTTTGATAGTAAAGAGAAAGCAATGGAATATTTAGACTTGCGGGTAAGTATAGATAAGGTGGGGGTGTAATGATATCCACATACCAACGGCTTATACAAAATTTCTTCTTGATACAATAGAGGAATGGAAGACGAACCGTCAGTACAAATAAAAAAACCCAGCTTTGATTTTTCTCGTTTCAGTAAACCGACTACGAAAGCTACAAGCGAACGTGCTGAACTTATTGAACGATTCGTCACAAAATTAAACAACTCTAGAATTGCTGGAAACTACAAACCACTACCGCCAGCATTTTACGCAACCAAAATGAAACTGATTCCTACAGATGAACTACACGCTTTCTATAAAGAGTTAGATAATTCTAAAAACTTTTGTGCGTTGTGGTGGTATAAGTGTTGTCCAAAAAAGAAAAGTGGATAAGCCGTTTGCACTTGCTTTTAATTACATGGTATAATAATTGAGTGCGTAATCAATCATTACAGTTGAATATTTTCACAGCAAGCCAAGTCATTGGGATTACGCACATTTTTCCGTTGGCTTGCGCTGATAGTATTCAAAACAAAACACTCGCTTAACTGTGGGTGTTTTCTTGTAGAAAGGGTAGAGTGCTACAGTACAAGTAAAACTCAGATGTAGCCGATAAGGGGGTTCTGTTCTCAATCGGGAAATGAATCACTTAAATAGACGAAGAACCCACAACGCGGTTCTCGCTCATATTAAAAGAAAGGTTTTCTCTTTTCTTAACTACTGCTAACAACAGGATAGGGGATAACTGAAACTCATCAAAAAATGCATCAACAATATTTAACAGAAAGTGACAAGAGAAGACTCAATAGAGAAGCTATTGCTAAGTCAATAAAGAAAGACACTAAACATCTTCTACCTAGACGTAAAACAAGAAGAGGAAAACGAAAGAAGAAAATTAAAGACGCTAACTGGCAAAGAGAATTTGACGAAGCGATGAAGAAACAGAAAGAATTAAAGAAACTAATGGCGCAACAAAAACAACAGCGCGGTCAAATGTTTAGAGACTTTGAACGACTAATTGGTGAGTAATCCACAAGCTACCCCTACCATAAACATACACAAGGAGTAAGATAGAGGATATGAGTTACGTAACAAACATAATTTTAAATCTAGGGACTCTGGAAGAACATGAAGAAAGGATGAGGGAGGTAAACGCTTTCTTTGAAAAAGAAGGAAAAAGGGGGTTGGTATTGATGGACGAGGGAGATGCCCCCCGATACTGGCAAGGTGGTAGTAAAGCGATGGAATGCTGGATTGCTATGGGAGGTTTTAACTACCTTGCATTAAATGATTTTCAAGAACATCTTAAATCACTCAAGTGGAGTTTTCCAGAAGATATGCAACTTATTTACAAAGAACAAGATGACGACACGTGGAGTATTTGGCAATTAGATTTAAGCAACAAGTAAGATGAAGAGGTCAGGCTTCAAACAGAAATCTTTTAAAGAAGTAAAAGAAAAGCTACTTAAAAAGCAAGCCGTTAAGCGTGAGTACAATAAACTAGGAAAGTTAAAGTCTAGAACCCCCCTCAAGAGCCACACAAGCCCCAAGGTTAAGAGTAAACGTAAGACAAAGGAAAAGACACAGGCCAGTCTTAAAAAAGACCTAGATGCCATCTTTTCAATTTACATACGAACTATCTTTCCTAAAGTTTGTTACACCTGTAATAAGCCGTCAGACAGACTCCAGTGTGGTCACTTCATCTCCAGACAATACCTAGTTACAAGGTGGAGTGTTGACAACTGTCGACCTCAGTGTTGGGGTTGCAACGGCTACGGAAAAGGACAAACCTTAATCTTTGAGGAAAACTTAAAACGAGAATATGGGAACGATTTTGTTGAAGCAATGAAAGCGAGCAGACATCAGACGATGAAAGTAGATAGAGTTTGGTACCGCGAACAAATAGAAATGTATAAGAAGAAGTTATCAACAGCCCAACCATTACACTCTTAACAAATCCAAACTATACTTACAGTAATGAAAGATTTATTAGAGCGTTTGGACATACTCATGATGATACTAAACAACATGCATGAGAATGAACAGATTAAGTCAAAACATTATCGGGAGTTGGTAGACCAAGTAGAAAGATTACGGGAGATGGTAAGTAATTTATATGGAAATGAAACAAATATTAGCTAGTCTGGCCTTAGTCATCGTGCCGTTGTATTTAGTGGCATGGATAGCCGTAAGTTATCTAGCTCCTTACGAGGACTATGTTTACGAATCTAAACAAATCGTAGCTATTAACGACACAGCGGAAATACACGGTAGCTCGTTTTTATTTTCTGGTCGCATAGATGAAAAGCCAGCTTACTGGTACTACGAAAAAGACGGAGGTTACATGCGTCTAAAATCTATAAGTGCAGACCAAGCTATTATTAGGTACACAACTGGAGAACCAAGAATAGACAGTTATAGGAAAAGATTTACATCAAATTGGCTTAAATATGTCTTTATAGCTACTAGTTCCTACGCAAAAGTAATTAAAATACCACAAGGAAGTATCGTTGAGGATTACACGCTAGATTTAGAAAAGTAATATGAGCAACAAACACCAAGAGCGTAAAGACACACCAGTATTTAGCGGCGCATGTATGTACTTCCCTAACGCTATCAAATACGTCTCACAAGTATCACTAGCAGGAAACCAACAACACCACCCCGACAAACACTTACACTGGGATAAAAGTAAATCAAAAGACGAACCAGATGCTTTACTCAGACATCTAATAGACGCTGGTATAGACGGCAAGAACTTAGATGATGATGGTATGCTACATTTGGGGAAAACAGCATGGAGAGCGTTAGCATATCTAGAAAGAGTGCTAACAGATTCCTACGAACCGCGTAAACAACCAGACTTCTATGGAGAAAACACAAGAACTTAATCGTGCCAAAATGTCACAATTAAAGTAAACAAATGTCATGAAAGTAGTACATTGTAATGATTGCGGTCAAGACATTACTGAAAAGATACAAGTGTATGTCTCAGAAAAAAGATACGAAAGAAACAAGGTTTACTGCGAAGAATGTAACTATAGATTAGGTGGACAAGAGTTGCCTAAACGTAAAGAAAGCATGGTATAATAGCAACAAGCCAGACGCGACTCTGGCCTACGCCCTGTCACATCTCAATTGAACAGAGAAAGGTGCTCCTCTAGTGTTTCCATACTTACTAATATTCCACCCCCATTTTTCACACTAGGTCTGGTGCAAATCCAAAACAGGGCAAAATTTATGGCAAATCAATACACGCCAGACCCAAGACAACAGTTGTTCTTAGCTTACTACCTCGACCCTAAGAGTGCGACATTTTCTAATGCGTATCAATCTGCAATTAAAGCAGGATATGAAGAAGAATACGCTAAAGTCATTTTACATAAAGACCTTGACTGGCTGTCAGAAAGTGTCAAAGACTCTTTACTCTTACAGAAAGCCGAAAAAAGACTCAATGAACTGCTCGATTTAGAGCCTGTAGACAAAGAGGGGAAGATAGACAACTCACTCATTGCCAACCAGATGAAAGCAGTTAACTTGGTGGCTAAGGGAATCGGTAAGGCTAAATATTCAGAACGAGTAGAACAAACAGGAAAAGACGGTGGCGCAATACAAGTACAAGAGATTACTGGTATGAAGATAATTAAAGATTAACTATGTTTGAACAATTCAAAACGCAAGTTAAAGAGCTATCAAGGGCTGACGCATATATCCTTTTAATGAACTGGTTTCAGCAAGGCAAGACTAACGGTGAAGAAGTTTCTAAATACCTCAACCACATAAAAGAAACTTTGTAATAGTATGGAACTAGAGTTCAAAACAAAGAACCAGCGCCAGCTAGAAGCGGTAGAAGCGTGGATTGACTCTACTACTGATGAGATTCTTTACGGTGGTGGTAAGGGTGGTGGTAAGTCTTACCTCGGTGCTTCTCTCATCTTTGGTGATGCGTTGATATACCCCGAAACACATTACTTTATTGCACGCGCTGAGCTAACAGACTTGCGAAAGTTTACAATCCCTACTATTCATGAAGTGTTTAAGAACTGGGGATTAAAAATAGATGACTATATGTCATTTAACGGACAAGATAACTGCTACACGTTAAAGAACGGCTCAAAGGTTTATTTGTTGGCGTGTAAGGAAATACCAAGTGACCCACTATACGAACGCTTTGGTTCTATGCAGATGACCCGTGGTTGGATTGAAGAAGGAGGAGAAATAGCAGAAGCAGCTAAAAGTAACCTTTGGCTTTCTATTGGTCGTTGGAAGAACGCCGAGTATGGCCTAAAAAAGAAACTACTAATCACAGCAAACCCCAAGAAAGGCTGGATGAAGCGAGACTTTATTGATTTATGGAAAATAGACTTGTTACCCAAAGGGAGAAAGTTTATTCAAGCCCTTGTTACCGATAACCCGTATCTACCAGAAGATTACGTTGAGACACTAAGAAACGAAAAGGACACAGTTCGCCGTCAACGTCTATTTGAGGGTAATTGGGATTACGACGAAGACCAAGACAGTCTAATTACCTTTGATGCTCTTACTGATGCTTTCAGTAATCCAGTAGTTAAAGATGGTGAGAAATACCTAATCATTGACGTTGCGAGACTTGGGCAGGACTCTACTGTATTCGCTTTCTGGGATAGTTTGGAATTGTACAAAATAGAACAGTTCCACAAACAAGATACGCAGACAACAATTCAAAAAGCGAAAGATATGGCTAGAGCTGAGAATATCCCTTATTCTCATATCATCATCGACGAAGATGGTATTGGTGGTGCTGTAGTTGACGGTATGTTTGGAGTAAAGGGATTTATAGCTAACAGTACGCCACTTCCAACGGCCTCAGAAGTACGTGCAAGAGATAGGAAAATAGAGAGTTTCCTAATACCTAAACGAAACTTTGCTAACTTAAAGACTCAGTGTGCTTTTAAGTTGGCGGAACTAATAAACGAACACAAAATTGTATTTAATGTTCCTAAATATCGGGACATTATCATCGAAGAACTAACAGCTCTATTGCGCCAGAAAGATATAGACAGCGAGGGTAAGTTACGAATACGACCCAAAGAGGATGCAAAGCTAGAGCTAGCACGCTCACCCGACATTGGAGATACGATTATTTACCGCGCATGGTTTGAATTACAGAAAGACTTTGTTGATGACTCGCCAGAAAGACAACAAGCACGTTCAAACATCAGCAATCAATTCAAGATAACTCTAGGAGAGCTTAACAGCGCGAAATGAACCACTTACTGCAAACTGTCTTTTGTACGCTTAAACCATCATCTATTCACGGTGTCGGTGTTTTTGCCATTAGAGACATACCGAAAGGAACGCAGGTAATATTTGAATACGAGCGCGTAGAAACTGTTGAGCTGACTGAGCAAGAATTTGAAAGTCTACCAATAGAAATACAAGAGGAGATACTACCGAGGACTATATTTATCAAAGACGAACCGCTTATCTTTCTTGACCCTAATAGCGCTGCAGATTTCCGTTCGTTTATGAATCACAGCGATAATCCAAATACTAATGGGAAAGTGGCGTTAAGAGATATTGCTAAAGGAGAGGAGTTAACAGAAAACTATAAAGACATGGGCGAGTGGCATCGCTTGACCAGTGAGTTCATGTTTGGCGTGATATAATAATCACAAATACATAACCTTATCAACTGTAAAAGGTGGAAAACTTTTAACACATGGAGACAGCTTTAGACATCATTCGCAAGCAAGAACAAGACTACATCAATTCTGATACTACAATCAGTGAGCATGTTACGTTTTCACCAAAAGAAAACATTGATAAGATTGAAGCGTACTTAAACAGTAAGCATACTTCTGGAAGCACTGACTCACTTGGTCGTGAAAAACCTTTCTTTAACATCGTAACTGCCGCGTCTAACGTCTGGTATCGCGCTACTGATATTGACCGCGCTAACATTCGTATTAAGGCAACCAAGAGTTCTGCTCACACTACAGCCCTCCTTGCAGATGTAAAGTCTAAAGAGTGGATGCGTAAGAGTAACTTTGGCGTCTGGCTCAATGACTGGGGTAGAACGCTAGCACGTTACGGTTCAGCAGTTTCTAAGTTCGTAGAGAAAGACGGCGAACTAATCGCAACTGTAGTACCGTGGAATCGTTTAATTGTTGACGCTATTGAGTTTTACGGCAACCCTGTAATTGAAAAGCACTACTACACACCAGCACAACTACGAAAGAACCCACTCTTTGACCAAGAGCAAGTAGAGTCTCTTATCGAACACGCTCAAAAGTCACGCGAGACAATGGGTAAGGACAGACAAGATAACAAGTCTGACTACATAGAAGTCTACGAACTACACGGCGAGTTTGAAAAAGAAATGCTCACAGGAAAGGAATCAGACTCAGACATCTACGTGCAACAGGTTCACATTTGTTCATTTGCAGTAGATAGCGAGGGTGAATACCTAGACTACACACTCTACAGTGGACAAGAAAAGAACCCATACCACATTACTCACCTCATCAAAGAAGATGGGCGTGTGATGGCTATTGGAGCCGTAGAACACCTGTTTGAAGCACAGTGGATGGTGAACCATAACGAGAAAGCTATTAAAGACCAGCTAGAACTAGCGTCTAAACTTGTATTTCAAACTAGTGACCCAGCATATCAAGGCAAGAACACAGGCGACCTAGATACTGGCTCCATTCTCTACCACGAACCAAATCAACCACTCACCTTACTGGCTAACGGTAGTCACGACCTAAACGCCCTACAGAACTCTAAGACAGACTGGCGTGGTCAAGCCACCGAAGCATCAAGCACTCCAGACGCAATACGTGGCGTAACTCCACCATCAGGGACAGCACTTGGAACCGTACAGATAACTACAGCGCAAGGTCTCTCACTCTTTGAATTAATGACTGAGAACAAAGGACTAGCACTAGAAGAAATCTGGAGAACGTTCGTCATACCGAACATTAAGAAGCAACTCAATACTAAAGACGAGATTGTAGCTGTCCTAGACGACATGGGTGTAAAGCAGATAGACCAACTCTACATTCCAAACGAAGCTAAGAGACGACTGGCAGAAATGTACAAGAAAGAACTAAAGACTTTCTTAGAGTCTCCGATTGACGAAGCACCAGCGCAAATAACACCACCAGACCAAATAGGCGCAGAAACTCAGATTACAGAAGAAATGAAGACACTAGGTAACAAGCGTTACTTCAAGCCAGACGAACTAGACGAAAAGACATGGAAAGATGTATTCAGTGACTTTGAATGGGAGGTAGAAGTCGAGGTAACTAACGAACAATCAGACAAGCAAGCAAATCTCGCCACACTTAACACAGTACTATCAACTCTAGCCAGCATGGGAGATATGGAAAACGCTAAGCTCGTTCTCTCTAAGATTCTAGAAGAAACAGGTACATTCTCACCATTAGAACTAATCTCAGTTTCAACTCCTCCAGCTCCCGAACCAGCTCAACCATCTCCTATGCAAGCAACACCTCAGCTACAAACCTAAAAGCGGTGGGGTGGAACAATTATGAACATATTACAAATAATTAAAAACAAATTTATGGCAAAGATTGAACATAAACCAATCCCAACAGATGATAAGTCAGCGGCACTCGCAGCTATCGCAGCGTACAAGGCTCAAAACCCAGCCAAGTACGAAGCTAAGAAAGAAGCCCTATTCGCACGTTACGGACTTAACGTGGCAGAAGACAGTGTAGACGTTGAACCAGACGCAAACGACATCGAGTTAGAAGAAATCAAGAAGAAGATTACAAAAGCTAAGAAATAAAATATTATGGTGGACAAGAAATTCAGACGCTTAGACGACAGCGAAATAGCGTGGATTAAGGCTACGTTTAAGGATAACGAACAAGGTCTTATCACACTCCGAAAGATTCTCTTGCAAACAGGTGAATCAGAAACTCCAGTTGGTTTCTATCGTGACTCATGGTCTGGACTCGACCTTAAAGGACTAGACGACGCGGGCAGAGTTCTCGCTGTAGCTACTCACCAATCTATGCTTAATCATGTAGAGGGTGGACTCCGTTCTCTACAGATAATTGCAGAACAAACAGAAAAGGAAATTGAGGAAGCGATTGAAGCCGCAAGAAAGAATAGTTCTAAGTAAGGCGTGGTATAATAATATTAATAGAGTAACCATCTCATCAAATGGAAAATGAAGAATTAGAGGTCATCGACTCAACAACCGATGAAACAGAGACCATCGACTCACAAAACGATGAAGAAGTAGTAGAGGTAGAGGAGAAAGAAGAATACACAGAACGTGAAAAGCAACTCTACGCTCGCTTAAAGAAAGCAGAAGCAGAACTAAAGGAAAAGAAAGATGTAAAGGTGGAAAAGACAGTAGCGACAAAGTCTGACACTAAGTTGTCTATCTTTGACCAGAAAGCTATCTTTAACGCTAACATTGACACACAAGAAGACTTAGACGAGATTCTAGACTATGCAAGCCGAAAGAACATTTCTGTTGCAGAAGCTCTCAAATCTACCGTCATAAAAGCTACTCTTGCAGAGAACGCAGAAATACGAAACTCAGCCCTTGCTGTAAATACAGGAACAGGCCGACGTTCAGGCGGAACAGTATCAAACGAAAGACTCCTAGCAGATGCCCAAAACGGCAAGATGCCAGAATCAGCCGAAGATATTGCAAAGCTCGCTCGTATACGACTCGGTAAGAAGTAGCCACTGGTGGGGTTAAAATAAATTAAATTAACCCTAATATGGCTAACACCATCGCATCACGCGTATATCGTGATAAATATCGCTCAGCAACTCTAGATACACTTCTACGAGGCGCAATGGTTTCAGAAGCAATTACTTCTGTAGACCGCTCAAACAACCTACGAATCCAATCACCTTACAGTTCAACACCAACAGTTGTAGTACAAGCTCTTGCAGGTACTTACTCACCAGCAGACTTCACAACCACTGATGACACCCTGACTGTAACTGACGAGTTCATCGTAGCAGAACACATCATGGACTTCCAAGAGTCTTTGACACAGTTCGACCTCTTCGCCGCACGTACAGAGCAAATGGCTTTCAACGTAGCTAAGAAGATTGACGAATTTGTACTCAACAACCTCTGTGAAGACGGAACAGGAACATACACCACACCAGCAGGTGGTTTCACTACAGCAGCTAACGTAAATGAAATCTTCGCTAACATCAACGCTAAGGTTGACGGTTTCGCAGACTCATACAACGGTAAGTTCGTTGTTCTCGAAAACACTGACATGGTAGGACTTTATCAAGCAGGTGCGGCTAACGGCTTCACTTTCGCTGATAACGTACTCAACAACGGTAAGGTAGGACAGTGGATGGGCGTAGACATTTATGTTGTACGAACAGGCACTTTCACCGACGCAACTGTTGGAACAATCACATGGACTAACTCAGGCCACCGTGTAGCAGGAGTCAAGAATATGGCTACTGTTGCGCTTCCAGGCGGAGTCAAGACAGAAGAAAAGATGGTTTCAGGAAAGACAGGTATGGAAGTAGTTACTTATGGTTACGTAGGATTCAAACTATGGGCGCCTAAAGTTACTCTTATCATCGACATTACTCTAGCCTAACTTTATTAACCTCTCACTTGGTGGGAGGTTTTAGGGTTGAATGTTCCCACCAGCGTTCAGCCTTAAACCCTCTCACTAATGAGTAACAAAAACAAATTATGGCAGTAGCAAATGGATTCAACCCACACTTTGGTGGACTAACGCTCGGAGCAGTAACACTCACTCCAGCAGCAACCGCTAGTGTTTTGAATAGTATTCCACCATCAGTTCGTGTAGTACGACTTGGCGCTAACGTAAACGATGTAAACGACTTCACTGTCCTTCCATCTCTCGCGTCAGTACCAGTAGGACATCAAATCACTATCATTGCAGGCGCAGCTAACTCAGAGTTACGCACACCAGCGTCTTCAGCAGAAGAAATCAACAGTGAAGACTGTGACGGCACTAAGGAAGCTCTCCTTACAGCAACAAACATCTACACTGTGACCAAAATCGACAACACTATTGGATGGATGCTTGAGGGTCGTACCGCTATCGGTGCTTTCCAAACAGCAATCGTTCCAGATTAATGATTATCTCACTCACTCACTTATGGGTGGGTGGACATAGCAATTAAAAAATAAATATGGATAACTGCAAATACACAAACTTATCAGCTTCTGCGGCGATTAAATCAGCAGCAGGTACACTCTACGGAATAGTAGTAAACTCTCACACATCAGGAACATTGAAGTTGTGGGACAACACAGCAGGTTCTGGAACAGTAATCTTTAACACCATTACTTTCGCAGCAGGGCCTAACTTTATCCCATTCGCACAGGGTATCTCATTCAACACAGGACTCTTTGCAACAATCGGAGGAACAGCAGATATAACAATTCTTTGGAAATAGCCCATGTCACTCGCATTTAACGACACAAGCACATATCGCGGACTCGTTCAAATGTACGAGCGTGAAATTAGTGCGCAACGTGCTACTGTTTCTGGTAACACTAACTTACTTAAAGAGTTCACAGCCGATGCAAACTTAGCAATAGACGATTACCTCACTCTAGCTATTCAAGCGTCTGGTTCTTGGAAAATTGACGACACAAACCACACCGACTACCCTGAAATCACCACTAACATCGTCGCAAACCAACGAGAATACTCTCTCCTAACTGACGAAAACGGTAACGCTATCCTCGACATCTATAAAGTGTACGCAAAAGACAGCGCAAGTTCTGCTTTTCGACTTCTAACCCCTTACGATTCTGATGCAGAAACAGAATCTAGCACATTTTCCGACGGAATGAGTGCTACAGGCTCTCCGACTAAGTACGATAAGCTCGCTAATATCATTCGTCTTGATAAACTGCCGTCAGCAAACGTCACAAACGGCCTAAAAGTCTCTATAAACCGAGAAGCATCTTACTTTACTTACACAGATACGACTAAAAAAGCTGGTTTTGCTGGACTTCACCACAAATTCTTCTACCTACGCCCTGCTTTAGACTACGCAAGACGCAATAGTCTCAACTCATACCCACGAATCGAAGCAGAAGTAATGAAACTAGAGCAAGATATTAGAGAATACTACGGCTTCCGCGCAAAAGATGAACGACCAAATAAATTAACAGCATTTAAGCAAGATAACAGATAACCTATGGCCAACGTAAAGTACAATACATTCGGCAGAGCAATCGCCAAGAACGACATGGACACTGTCACCATCAAGGCAATGTTCATGGACCCATCTTATACACCAGACGCAGACAATCATGTGTATGTTTCAGATATTTCAGCCTCACGCGCATCAGGTTCAACAGACCTAACTGTAGCGAGTTTCACCATCACAGCAGATAACACTGACAACCGTACAGAATTTGACTGTGCAGACTTAACAACTGGAACAATCACTCTCTCAGCAGGTACAGATTGCGTGGTGTTCTACATCTCAACAGGAGTAGACGCGACATCAGAACTTCTAACGTGTAACGACCTATTAGTGGGCGGTGTACAAACTACTGTCTACCCAATCGCAGGAACACTCACAGCAACCATCAGTACAAACGGAATCTTTAGCATCTAGACATGGCATTAGTCGTAGAAAGCACATCAACGGTATCAGCAAGCAACGCGGATAACGTTACTATTACAAAACCAACAGGCGTAGCAGTTGGTGACTTGCTTTTTATTGTAGCGAGTGGTTGGCAAACAAATCTTCCAACTTGTTCAGGATTTACAAACGCCGCAACTTACTCAGTTTCAGTTGGTGGAACTATCGTAGCGGTGGGTATGCTATACCGTATTGCAGACGCAAGTGACGTCTCAGCCAGTAACTACACGGTTGCTATTGCAGGTTCCGCGACCTCATCAGGTATTGCCTCAATGTTCCGTATCTCAGGTTGGACTTCTGGAAACCCTGTTTTAGTTTCAGCTACAGGTAACGGTTCTGCCGACGGCATCACTTCATCAGGTGCAACTGGACTTACCCTCGTTCGACCACAACCGCAACTTCTTGTTTTAGCTAACGTCTTTCAAAGTACATCAGGTGCGCTTTCTAGTGCTACATTCTCTGGTTATTCAATCACTTCTGCTAATTCAAATCCAACATGGACTGAACTACAGGATACACAAATAGCTGTTCTTGCTGGAGCGGCAAACGTGGCGATGTCGGTAGCATACGCAAGCTCAAGCGACACATCTACAATCACTGACTACACTACTACTGTTAGTTCTGATACAAATGGAGATGCTGACGCAGTTATATCTCTACTTGCTGTTATTTGTGAACCATCAAACGAAACAGCCGATGTATCTCACCTAGATTCAGCGCCTACAATATTCGGCCCTACTGTTTCACAAGTAAATGTAAGCCTAGATATGTCTCACAACGCTGTAACTCCAACTGTAAGTGGTATAGACGCATACGCAAACGCGCCTACAGTCTGGGAAAACGAAACTAAACCATCGACAACGTGGGTAAACGAAGACAAATAGTATGAGTCCAGAACAGAAACAAATTAAAGAACTAGAAGCTAGAATCTCAATGCTTGAAACACAAATTAAGCAGTTTATGGGTGTATCAGAATTAGACCCACAAATTTTTAGAACGATTACGTCTCTTCTGTCTACTAGTTCAGGTAAGACTGCCGCGAGCGCCACACGCGCAGTTAATGAAGCAGGCTCTGCAACGTATGACGTAATGTATGCACCAACAGGCTTTATAAATATTGGAGGTTTTGATGTACCGTATATTTAATATGAGAATACCATCAGATAGAAACTGGACACAGACTAATGAATCTGACTCGCTCGGAGTGTTGAATGAAACTAAAAACATTACCATAGAAGCTGGTAATAAAATTATTAGTACACGTAAACCATACGCGCACTTACACACAGACGGACAAGCTAATCTTGGATATATTTTAGCTATTAACTACTACGATAGTGACTATATTGCAGTCACAACAAACGAAGCATTTAGATTCTCACTTTCTACAAACTCTGCTACGGAAATAGCGTCTGCTCCAAACTTTGCGCAAAACTCAGACGCGGTTATCTGCTACAACCGCCTCTATACTTCTATTAATACAAACCTTTCGTATTACGACGGCTCTAGTTGGACAAACTCTATTGAAACCCTAATTACTGACGTACCCCACCCACTAGAAGTATTTGATTCATTAACGACATATAAGCTCGCTGTTGGAAACGGAAGTGTTGTGCTTCTTATTGACTTAAATGGTAACGATTCCGGCACTTTCCTTACCATACCTGCACAGTTTCAAGTAACTACAATGCGTTACAGAAACGGCTATCTTTACGTTGGGACAAGAAATATCTACGGCGGAGAAGCACGTATCTTTGTCTGGAATGGTTCAGGCTCTAACGCCCAATATGAAATCCCCACAGGCGCTTCATGGGTGTTTTCAATGACCCCTTATCTAAGTACTGTTGCTTGTATGTTAGACACAGGTCAACTTATTTTAATAAACGGCTCAACCCCACAAGAATTAGCCGCGCTTCCTGTGTACTACACCCCAAACGTAACATGGCAAGGTAGTGGTGGACTACAGGTTAACGGCAAAGTCTTTAATCGCGGAATGGCTACAGTTGGAGATAATATCTATATCAACATAGATGGTGATTGTGATTTAGGAATCAACCATCAAATGAAGTCTGGATTATGGGTATACAGCCCTAATAACGGGCTATGGCATACAGCACAATCATCTAATGACCGACTAATACGAGACACTGGCTTTTCTGTAACTAACTCTATCTTTACTACATCAGCGACTCATTACTTAAAGACTGGAGACGCCGTTCAATTTACTACAGTCTCAGGACTTTCAGGAGATGTTGACGAGGGTGTCCCTTACTACGTCAAGGTTGAAAGCACAACCACATTTAAGTTAGCACTGTCTCGAAAGGCGTTGCAAGCTGAGGAATATATAACAGTTAGCGGAACAATGTCGGGTGACGTTCTGCTTTATGTACAAAATAGAGATGTTGGTGTTCAAGTGAACACAAGCGCAGGAGCTATTGGTCTCATCACTTCAAAAGAAGCACCACCAGAAATATTTGCAGGTGACGTTATGTTTGGTTCACGTGTAACAGACTTAGAGGGCGATAACAAATACACTATCCAGTTATTCTCTAATTCGTACTCAGTAAGTTCAGCCACCACACAGAAAATCTACACCGATAACATTAAACAAAACTGGAAGAAACTATACGGCTTTCTTTCTGGCTGTTTGTTAGATAATGAGGAAATAGTCGTTAAATACAAGAACTCCGACGAACTAGGCTACCCAACTAAAGTATTTGAGGGTGTTTGGTTGAGCGAAAATCAAATCAATACTGCTTCTGATACTCGAGATGAGTTTGATTGGAGTGACATTGAAATCGGTGACGAAATCACATTAGTTAATAGATACGGAAGAGGATACAGCGCACACGTTACCGCTAAAGAAACGGCCGCGCTCACTACTACTCTAACCATTGACGAAAGTATCGGAACAGCTAATGAATCCGTTTACTTATACGCAGATAATTTTAAGAAACTAGGTGTGGTAAATAATCAGCGACAAGATAAGAACTTCTTTGAAGTTGCTTTAATGAATATTGCTTCGCCTTGGGTACAGCTAAAGTTAGAGATGCGAGGATTCCAGATAGAAATAGACATGCTTGATTTAGCTAACGCCGTCAATCAGTCAAGTGATTAAGTGTTATAATTAAAGGAAATATTTTACTATGCCTCCGATTACCAAAAAAGGACAAGCCGCTAAAAACAGGATTGCCGAAGTCCGACAGAATGTAGACAATGGCCTTTCGGCAAAACAAGCCAGAGCTGTTGTTCGTAAATTAGAAAACCCAAGTTTTGAGTCTAAAAATCTTCCTCCTGAGAGGACTCCTAATTATGTTGGATTTAGCGGCAATTCAAAAGGTACTCCAGTTATAACACCATCTTCACTAGAACCAGCTACTGCTCCTGTAGTTTCGCCAACTCCGCTACCAACTGAACAAACCAAGCTACAAGCTGACCTGACAGCACAAACAGAAGACGTACTTGCTCAAAAAGTAGCACAGGAAAAGATGACAGCAGAAGCGGGTAAAACAACCGCTTTACAGTCATACCTTGACCAATTGAAAACAAACAAAGGTCTAACGCAACTTACATCAGAAGCCTACGCACAAGAGGGTGGTGTAAATGATATTACTCCTGAACTAAACGCTATAAATGACCAAATTCGTCGTGAACAACGCTCACTTGATTTAGCTAAAAGAAACATTACTGAAAGAGGTGGTGGACTAGAAATGGGAGCTAGTGCGGAAATCGGAAATCTCGAACGTGTATCTCTACAAAAACAAGCCGACCTTTCTATTATCCAAATGGCAGTACAAGGTCGCTATGATTCAGCAAAAGAAATAGCAGACCGCGCAGTATCAGCTCAATTTGAAGCACAGACTATCGCTAACGATATTGCTAAGTTTGACTACGAAGAAAATAGAGACCTTTTCACGACAGCAGAACAGAGAGAATATGATTTACTATTTGCCAACAGAACAGCAGAAATAGAACAAGCAAAAGCAGATAAGTCAGCCATTCAAGCGTTCGCTCTATCTGCACTCCAAGCAGGAGCAAGTACAGCAGAAGTACAACGTGCGATGAGTGCTAAGACAATGGATGAAGCTATTGCTCTTGTTGGTTCTTATCTACGACCTAAAGCGAGCGTGGTTGGCGCTCCAGATGTAGTTGATATAAACGGTGTGGACTCAGTCTGGAATCCAGAAACGGGTCAGTTTGAGGCAGTCAACGTAGGTGGTTCTGCCCTATCAGGCGACCAGAAGCAACAGCTTGACCAAACGTTGGCTATCGCCAGAGAACTTAAGAATCCTAACGCTATCGGAAAAGGTAGTGCCGTAGGAGCAAGCGCGGCTAAGTTTGTACCGTTTGGTATGTCACTAGGTCTACAAGGAAGCAGAACAGCATTTGAAAATAAAGTAAATACACTTAAGGCTAATCTTACACTAGAAAACCTTGGACTACTTAAAGGCCCAATGTCTGACAAAGACCTTGCTTTCTTGCAGGCTGTCGGTTCTTCACTCACAACAAACATGAGTGAAGCTGAGTTCGATAAAGAACTTGATAAGGTTATCTCACGACTCAGCACCGCCGCTGGTTACAGTCAACAAGGCTTCCAAGTAAACCGAAGCGCCATCAACAACGGCTCGCTCGGTCTGTTAACACAATCTAACATACAAGTAGCACCAGACGGAACACAGGTAGAAATAATCGACTAAATTATGCCACCAGTCAGAATGACACGCGCAGAGTATGAAGCAAAATACGGTGTTAAACCTGTTATTTCAACATCTACACTTGATACAACCCCAGCGCCTACACGCATGACTCGTAAGGAATATGAGCTGACTTATGGAGTAAAACCAACTGGAATTACGGAACCAACAAAAGCAGGAGTAGTTCCTAGAGTACTAACTGACATTCCATCAGACATCGCTGAAACTGCAAAAGGATTCGTAGGAGCGGCACGACAGGGAGCGCAAAACATTACCGAAGCATTTACCAAAGAGGGTATTACAGTGCCACAAAGAATAGTTGGAGCTACTGTAGCCGCGCCATCTGCCGTAGTAAACATGGGTGCGGAAGCAGTTATTGGAGCTGGTAAGCTTTTAACTACAGACGAATTTGAAAAAACCATAACAGCCAAAATAGGAGAGGGCGTACAAGGTCTAGCAGAAACAGGACTCGGTAAATTTTTAGCTGACTCTTACAACAATCTACCTGAAAGCGAAAAGTACACACTTTCTAAAATTATTGCTCCAATCGCTAACGTAGTTACTTCCGCTCCTATAACTAAGGGTGCTAGCGTAGCCGCTGAGAGTGTTGTTAAGACAGTGCCAGAAATTACAAACACTCTTAAAACAACTACTGAGGCGTTTCGTTCAGGACTAGATAAGCGTGCATTAGATAAGGTTGTTACTGAACTCGGAAAAGTAGAAGATAAATACAAACCAATCAGAAAAGCTAACCTTTACGACAAGGATATTGTTGGTTCGAGAACTCGCATTGCTCAATCGGGCGTATTAGAGAACGCAGTAGATTCGTCAGGTACACTAAGGACTCAAGACGCAGTAGCTGCATACAAGACAATGCCAATTACTAAAGATGGACTATCGCTTAAAGATGTAGAAGATGTTGTGCGTAAGAACCTAGAGAACGAAAACAAGACAATTAACTTAAATGAATTACGCCGTGAGCTAGAAATTGCTCTTACAAATACTAAAGGACTAGAGGGCGCTGACTTAACTGCCGCGTTAAGAGGTGTTGAAAAGGAACTAAAAGGACTAGCAGTTCGTGCAGACGAACTTGGTAATGTTCCGTTGGTTAAAATTCAAGACGCTAAAATCAGCACGACTTCTAACATTGACTTCAATACACCACCACAAACAAAAACATACCGAAAAGCTATCGCACGAGTCTATAAAGAAATAATCGAATCTAAGTCAGACTTAGATGTTAAATCTGTAAACCAAGAACTATCAAAGTATTACAGGGATATAGAACGCCTAGAGCGACTAGATGGAAGCAAGGTGGAGGGTGGAAGACTTGGGAAATACACAGCCGCACTTACTGGCACAGCTATTGGTATGGGAGCTGGTTCTGTTGGTGGAGGTTTGGGTTCTGCTGTTGGGGGAATTGTTGGTGGTGAAATTGGTGCTTTGTTAAAAGGTCGCGCAATGTCGCAAACATTCAGGGGTGGAGGTCAGGGTGTTCCAGAAAACGCCATATTACAACAAGCACAAGCGCGCGCAAACGCAGGAAAGAAAATAAACCTAAAAGTTGCAGATAAAAAAGTCGGCGCACCTAAGAACGTACCAAAGACTAAAGAGATTCAAAAAATAGAGGGACAAATCAACCGAAACGTAGAAATGCAAAAGAAAGCCATTAAAGCTGGTGATTTTGAGTTGGTCGCTAAACTAAAAGAAATCTACGTTGCACTTATCGAAAAACTAAAAGAACAAGTACGCTTTGTACGCGAAAATATCAAAAGCGAAAGCGGTAAACTAGACCTATTTGGTAGGGGTGATGGTCAAAGTATTCCTCGGAACTTGAGCCAAAGAAATACTACGACACCTGCTAAAACAAATTCCATATCTAAAACAGTACCAGAAGTAAATCAGAGCGTCAAGGCTGACGTTGAGGATAGTATGGTGACAGAAAACCTAATGCGTCTTGAGGCCACTGATGTTAAAAAAGCAGAAGACATCGGTCTATTCCTTAGTTTACAACGTAGAGCAGAAAAAGGCCCTCTAAGTGAGGAAGATTTGTTAGATGCACAACGCATCGTAGAAGAGGCAGATGGTAAGTTACCAGAAGCTGATATGTCTACTACAAAACTAGCAGACGACACACTCAACAAATCTCTACTAGAAGAAGCTAAGAAGTATAAGAGTGCTGAAGCAAAGTTGTTAAAGACAGGTTTTGAAAATGAGCCTTATATCAGCGTAAATAAATATGATTCACTAGAAACAGCAAAAAATAAAATGGCTGAACAGTTACGCCGAGATTTCCCTGATGGAATTGAGTTATACCATATGACTACAAGTGGTGTAGACCAGAAAATAATAGCATCTGGCTTCAAGGGTGGTAAAGACGTTTACTTTTCTGCTGTCCGTCCAGTTGCAGATAGAGTGGACGAGTTTGGTAATGAATTACCAGGTTTAGTAAAAGTTACAATCTCTCCCAAAGATTATAAAAAGATATTTCCAGACGAATTATCGTTTGAAGGTGAAAATTCACAAGAAACAATTGCAAACTTTTTACGAAATGGTGCAGAGGAAGCCGACATAACAATTCCTAAATCGTTAGCTAATCAACTTGTACAAGAACAATATAAATAACACATATTCGGCAACACGGGGTAAGTCTACCAATTTCTCCACCTAAGCTTTACGCCTTGGGTTGGACTTGAACCAACACGGATTTGTTTCTTGCCCTCTTATTAAGTCCGCCCCTATGCTGTCGAATTTATACTATTTACCAAATGTATCCTTCATAAACATATCGTACAATACGATAGCAGAAAAGTTATCTAGTACGCCCATAGACTTACAATATCTTTTGGCTTCTAACCATAAATCCTCCTTGTCACTATTAGATAAATAGTCGTTAAAAGCTTCTGGTAGTTCATCATCTAGCATCTCTGGATTATCCGCCGTAAACACATCATTTAGGTGAGCTTTAAATCCACCTACTGAGATGTTATTAGATAATACTTTTTGCAGGTACTCGGCTTCACGCTCTCCAAAAGAATGGGCTTCACATGAAACTAAGCCATCTTCGCTACTAAACACAGTTCCACACACATTACAATTTCTTTTTTCCATATCACCAACATACCACACACAATGCTATAATAGTATAGTTATCCCCAATTCCTCAACATGAAGTACATACCCCTATCACAACGCAACAAGCAGTCAAACTCACACCATAAAAGTCAATAGCTTATCAACATGGTAAAATAGTACCAACACATGACTCCCGAAGAAAAAAAACTAGAAAAACTCAACGCTCTCTTTGAGATGATAAACGAAGATTATGCAACACCAAACGACCTCATACAACTAAGTGAGACTATTCTAGGTATTCTTCAAACAGAACGTGAAAAGCTAGCTGGCAATATTTCAGACAAAGGTAACGAGTTACTCCAAGAACTAGATAAAAGAATCGTATCAGTTCAAAACACCATCAACCGTCTTACTTACGAGACTGAACAATCAGTCGCTAAGATAGATAACAAGGTCACAAAGACACTCCAGAACGTCACAGAATCAATTGAGAGAGACATAAAACGGCTAGAGCGTAAGATACCAACTAAGACAGACATTAGTGGCCTTGAGCGCGATATTGCTGAAATCAAAGACAGCTTTAATTCTTTTCCAACTGAACTAACTGTAAATAACGAGGCTATTCGAGACGGTCTTGAACTATTAGTTGGTGATGAAAGACTAGACAAGTCTGCTATTAAAGGACTCGACGGGTGGGATGAAATTATCGCACTTGCTCGCAATCCACAAAACCACATAATCGCTGGCGCGAAACTATTGCGTTACCTAAATGACGTAAACATCGACGGAATTACAGACGGACAAACTCTTGTATGGGATACGACTACAGGTAAATTTATTCCAGGAAGTGCTGGCTCAGGAAGTGGACACGTAATAGAAGATGAGGGTACACCACTAACTACACGTACAAAACTAAACTTTGTTGGTGCTGGTGTAACAGTAACAGACGACGCAGGAGATGACGCTACTGTCGTAACTATTCCAAGTGCCACAGGAACACTTCAAACCGTAACAGACGCAGGTAGTACAACAACAAACGATGTTGAAATTACCGACACGACAAAGGGTGTAATTCTTAAATCAGCAGACGGTACACGCTGGAGAATTGGTATTACAAACGGTGGAGCATTAACAGCAGTATCATTATAATATGGCCTCGGTAACACATTTAACTAATCAAAGTCAGTTCGTTCAAGCAAACGCTGCCTTTAATGGTACTAACATCACTGGAACCATTGCTTCTAATGGTATTTCTCTTTCCGTAGCTGCGCCTGGTGCTGGAGGAGGTATCGCTGCTGCCGCAGGTTCTCAAACACAAACAAACGGTACGCTAGTTTTTTCAAACTCCAACGGCATTACCTTTGGAATGAGTAACAGCTCCGTTATTACTGCGAGTCATAACGGACTTACAACCGCGATGGCCTCAAACCGTGGTTCTGATTTCGTACAAGCTACAGCAGTATTTAATGGTACAAACGCTTCTGGAACAATCGCTTCAAACGCTATTTCAGTATCAGTCGCTGCACCTCTAACTGCCGCAACTGATGTGTATGATGTTGGTTCTGCTGGCTCAACAGGTACAGCAGTCCGCTACGCTCGTGAAGACCACGTACACGCTGGAGTAGTTCGTATTCATGCAGGTTCTAACGTCGGTAACACAGCAGGAAACACAGTCGGTAAACACGGTGACTGGGTAGTTGCTGGTTCAAACAACGTAACCATCTCAGGTTCAACAGGTGGCGCAGGTGTTCACACTGTCTGGGTAAGTGGGCCAACTCTCACTCAATACCTCACGACAGCAATGGCTTCTAACGCCTCAACACAGTTCGTACAGGCGAACGCTGTTTTCAATGGAACAAACGCAAGCGGTACAATCGCGTCTAATGCAATTTCAATCAGTGTCGCAGCTCCAGCCGCAGGTGTGGGAATCGTCGCAGGAACACGAACAGCTACCACAGCTAACAACCTTGTCTTCTCTCAAGCCAACGGCATTACTTTCGGACTAGAAGCTCCAGGTGGTTCTGTAATGACTGCCTCACACAACGGACTTACAACCGCCGCGCAAAGCAACCAAGTAGTAAACAGCCTCAACGGTTCAACTGGCGTAATGAGCGTGACAGTCGCTTCAAGCCTCAGCATGTCAACTAACGGCTCGACTATCTCTTTTGGGCTTGCTTCAAACATCACAACGGCATTACAAAGCGCAGGGGCATACCTAACAACTGCCCGAGCAAGTAACGATGCTATCGGACTTAACTCTGCTTTCACAGCAGGGCCACTTGCGATGACTATTAACTCATCTGGTCTTTCTCTAAACGCAGCAAGCGCGGCAGGAACTACATCAGGCTTTGGTGGAAACCTTATCTCTGGTTCGATGACC
>Ga0255209_1000111_pt1 | contig 36989 bp, 36 predicted proteins | sample Miss_Miss_RepC_8_FD_183026 | JGI IMG/M metagenome (GOLD analysis project Ga0255209, IMG submission 183026) | Freshwater microbial communities from Mississippi River, Louisiana, United States - Miss_Miss_RepC_8d | ecosystem: Environmental > Aquatic > Freshwater > River | place: USA: Louisiana...
CACTTTACAGATTGGATTAAAATATACAATAGTTCTAAAAATCTCACAAGAAGAAACAGAAAACCTATTTCTTACAAGATTACTAAACCACAAGTGAAAACTGTCTTGGAATTGTTGAAGAAAAACGAACAATTGACTATGAATGAATTAGCATTTGATATGAAACAAAAATATCCTACTTTTGACATTACACCTCAACATTTAGGACATATTATTAGGGATAATAACCAAACAAGAAAAAGAACAAGACACGAGCATTTTCCAAAAGAAAGATATAAGAAACCAATAGATAAACAAACTGAAATGAACGCTTTTTACCAAAAAATAAAACATTATCCATTAAATAAAATAATTTGTTTAGATGAAACAAGTGTAGGTTCTGCGTTGCATCCTACTTATAGTCGTTGCTACTTGGGAAGAAGATGTAGAATAAAAACAAGTAATCAATTTGTATTTCGTAAATTTACATTATTAGTAGCAATAAGTAATTCAAAAATAGTAGGAAAAGAAATGTATGAAAAAGGAGGTATGACAGCAGAACGTTTTTTGGAATTTTTACAAAAACATATTTTTCCAAATTATAAAGGATATTTGATTGTGTTAGATAATGCGAAAAGTCATAATAACGAAATGATAAAAAATGCGATTACCAAAAGTGGTAATGAATATTTATTTGCGATACCTTATACACCTAAAACCAACAATCCAATAGAGGCATACTTTAATCAAATCAAAACTTATATGAAAAAGAATAGAAATGTTGAAAATTACGAACAATTAGAAAAGAATGTAGAAAATGCGATAGAAAAAGTAAAACCTGAAAATTATAAAAACTATTTTCAACACGCATACGGAATGAATGAAAAAATAGAATTTATAAGGAAACCATCTACAAGAAAAAGGAAATTAAAAATTTATAAATAATATACTTAAAATTTATTTGTGTATTTTAAGTATATTTAATATGCCTATGCGATTAAAAAGTGATTTATATAAAAAAGAACAGGAAGAGGTTATAGAAAAAATTATATCCATAATAGATTTGAAAAACAAGAATACATATACACTTTATGAATTAGATAAGAATGAAGAAATACAAAATAAAATCATGGAATTAATACCTGAAATAAGAAAATGGTTTTCATTTAATGGATTAAAAGCAGTTGGCGAACCAAGTAAAATAAAAAGACCTTGGTTAAGTATTATAAAAAATTTATTAAAATCAAAATATAATATTGAAAGTAAAGATTTTCAATTTACAGAAAATGGAAAATATATTAGAACACATATTTATAGTTTTACACTTATATAAAAAATTGAAATAAATATACTTAAAACTTATTTGTGCATATTAAGTAAATAGATATGGATACTGAAACTCAAAACTTTTTAGATTATATAAAAACTGATAATGATATAAAATATGAATTAATACCAGTTTGTGATGATTTTAAGAATTTCTTGAATGGTTTAACATTAAACACAGAAGTTTTTACATATATTGGTTTTTATGAAAAAAATACAAAAAATGTATATTTTATACTTCAATCAGTAAATAAATCACCAGAAGTTTATACAACTATATATAATGCGTGGCAATTATTTCATAATAATGATTTTATTAATGTAAAATTTTATGATAAATATCATAGTCAATACGAAAAAAAGTATTCTAACTATGAAACTGAAAGAAAATATTTATACAAATATTTAATGAATATATATATTGATGAACTTTTGACGGATAGCAGGTGCTACAATACATAATTATTATATAACATTAAATCTTTTATGATAAAAGGTTTAATTATGTGTTCTAATAAAATAATTATACAAAACTATCAATTAATTTTTCTTTTTCACAAACTTCCAATTCTATTTCCGATTTATTTTGTTGAATGAATTCTTTTTCATTCAATAAAACTCTTATAGTATAAACTGCTGTTAGTTCAGAATAAATTACTTTAAGTATAGCAATATCCAGTTGAGATATTGTTACCAAAATAGATAATGCTGAAATTAAACTTTTTATTAACCACATAGAATTTGCCATGATTTGTAATTCATTTTTAGTAAATTCGGTAATTATCTTTTTATCAGGATTGTATATATTAAAACCTAATATTGGACTTGCTATTTCATTCACTACACAACGAATAATTTCTGTAATTGCTAAAAATAATTGAAGTACTATATACTTATTTATAGTATTAATTTTTACACTCATAACAATTAAATCTTCATTTGGACCTATTCTTAAATATTTATTATCAGGTTCTTTAAAAATAGAAATGATGACAATCATTAATATTAATAAAGTAAAATTTGCGATAATACATTTCTTTAATCTTAATCTATTATCTGTCATTATTCTAAAATCTTTGATGTAATGTTAATTTTTTAATGATTTTTTAAATCAATTTTTTATTATAATGTATCTATTCATTAGATATTTATTTTACACCTATAATATATGCACCTTTAATGTTATCTACTACTTGTTTCAAATAATAATTTATTTTTATTCAATTTTATAATTTATTCGTTAAATTACTTAAAAATAAAATATTTAGGAATATTATAAGGATGTCTATAAAAGAAAAACCACCTGACGACTTTTTCAAAGGAATTAAAATTTCCTTGAAAAGTGTCTTGAAACATCCTGATATAAATACACCGAAAATAACTAACGCTGTTATACTTTGTAATAAAATAGTAATTAATGTTTTACTTTTTATCAAATTATACTTATTGAATTACTATGAAAAAAATAACACTTTACCTCTTATAGATAAGGTATTTGTGAATTCTTGTATGAAAATTATGTGTAATGAAAAACCACAAGGAAGACCAGCAAAGAAAGAAATTAAGGAACTCAAAGACAATTTAACTGCCTTTTACAAAACCGATTTTGAACCACTTATTCAAAAGGATACACTTGAATATACACATATGAATACTATTTTGGATTATTTAACAATTGATATTCTTACCATGTATGAAAATAACATTAAAAATCATTTTGTGGAATATGTTGAGCGATATGTAAATGTGGTTTGGAAAAAGAAGTTTATTGTAAGCAAAATAAGAAAAATGAATATTACCAAAAAAGCAAAAGATGTAAAAATAAACAAATTATGTAATCAGTTAAGAAAAATCAAAAATGATTTACTGAATGTTGAAACAACACAATACAAATCTCATAATTCTTATCATACATGGATTAATCAACAAAAACAATATATTATACCAGTTAAAACATTTAAGAAAAATTTATATTATGATTTGATGTGTAGTCCTATGGATTATTTCCCTTGTATGATTAAAATGATGAAACAAGTAGAAAAAGAAGAACAAACTATTTGTAATGTATTCCCTATGCGGAATGAAATTATACCAAAACATATAAGATTAGATACAACTACATTAGTGCATCTTCTTATGACGAAAAAACAAGGAAATAAAAGTGATTATTTAACAGAAGGAAATTTGAAACGAAATGAAAATAAAATTTGGGAATTCTTTTTTAGAACTGAACGCAAATGTTTTCATAAAAAGCATTATGAATTTCACCATATGATAGAAACAGATGGAATTAGTTGTTCTTTGTTATTATTACGAAAAGACCTAATTGGAAAGAAACTACCGATGATGAAAAAAGGTTTATCAACTGAAATATATATTGATGAATTAACTGATTATTCACAATTACAAAATAAAAAAATTGTATCCATAGACCCTGGTAAATGTGATTTAATTTATTGTGTAGATGCCGATAATAAAGAAGCAAATAAGTTTAGATATTCACAAGACCAACGAAGAAAAGAAACCAAGAAAAAGAAATATTCTAAAATCCAATTGGAATTGAAAAAGGAAAAAATACAAGAAAAAACAATTATAGAATGGGAAACTGAATTATCAAAATTAAATCGTAAATCACTTAATATAACAAAATTTAAAGAATATATTCAAAAGAAAAGTGAAATAAATGGTATGTTATTCAAGTTTTATGAAAAATACATTTTCAGGAAACTACGATTACAAAGTTATAGAAATACCAAAAAAAGCGAACAAAAAATGTTAAACAATTTCAAACGAATTTTTGGTAATGAAAAAGAAGTAGTAGTTTGTTTTGGAGATTACGAACAGAAACAACAAATGAAATACAAAGAAGCAACCAAAGGAAAAGGTATGAGAACTTTATTTAGAAAAGCAGGATTTCAAACTTATTTGGTTGATGAATTTAGAACCAGTTGTAGATGTTCCAAATGTGAAATAGGTATTTGTGTTAAGAATATGGTAATGGAAAATCCAAGACCATACAAAACAGGAAACATTCTCGTCCATGGACTGATTTGTTGTAAGAACGGATGCGGTTATTGGAATAGAGATGTGAATGGTGCAACAAATATTTATAAAATTGCTTATAATGCGATAAATAATAAAGAAAGACCAAATTATTTATCAAGAAGCAATAACTCATCAGGGTTTTTAGAAGAATTCCCAAAATCAAAATTTACATGCCTTGAAATAGGCAAACCTTGAAGTTTCCTTTCATTTTATACCGAAAGGTGCGGTTTTAAATCTTCAAGGGTGTAAATATCAAGAATACGTTGACTTTGATTATGACCATTTTGATAAAAAAACTAAAACATATAATGAGTTAATTTCAGTTAGAGATAAATTTATATCAAAAAGACCTCAATGGATGAACACTAATATATTTATAAATTATGAAAATTTAATGTTTAAATACCATACTGAATATGTAAAAATAAACAAAGAGTGGGAAATTTATAATAAAAACAAAATAATAGGCAAAAAATGTTGTCCTTTTTGTTGAGTAACTTGCTCTAAATGTCTAAAGGTGTAACAAAACCCTAAAATATATTATAAAACTATTTAAATTGAAAATACTATATTAAAATATAATAAAATATGTCTAAAAAAAATGGAAATGTTCAAGCCAACACAAATATTGTAGCAAAAAAAAGAGGAAGAAAATCAAAAAAAGAAATTGAAGAAGCACAGAAAACAAATATTAGTGAACCAATTAATATTACTGAAAATATAGTAGTGAAAATGAAAGAATTACAATTAGATAATCAAACTAATAATGGTAGTTACATAGATGAAGTTTTAAATTCTGACAATGACAATGACAATGATAATGATAATGAAATTAAAAATATATGTGATACTGATTATATTAAAACGTCTAATATTGATAATAAACCTATTCCAAAAAAACGTGGACGCAAACCAAAAGGTGGCAAAATTATTCAACAAATTATTTCTTTAAATAATGTTAAAGAAACTAAACCTAATGTTATATTACATCTTAAGTGTTTTTTAAAAGATTTAAACTCATCATCTGATTTGTTTAGTTCTAATCTAGAAAGTTATTCTTTTTCTAACTCTAATTTTTGTTATGATATTATTAATAATCAAAATAAACCTAATAATTTTATCAGTGTGCCATCAAAATTATCTGAATATGAAGTTGATAATAATACAAGTTTTGACACTGAAATTATTAAAAATAATGAAAATGATATTAGAGAGATTTGGAAAAAATTAAAGGTTTTAGAGCATAATTTACACATTAATAATACTGATAATAAAAAGTGTGCTTGCTTTTGGGACACATGTGAATTTGACAATCCACCTGTATATATTCCAAAACATTTTATGAACGATACATACCATGTATATGGATGTTTTTGTAGTCCAGAATGTGCTGTTGCTTATTTAATGGAAGAAAATATTGATAGTTCAATCAAGTTTGAAAGATATCAGTTGATGAACCATATTTATTCAAAAATATATAATTACAGCAAGAATATCAAACCTGCTCCTAATCCTTACTATATGCTGGAAAAGTATTATGGTAATTTAACTACGCAAGAATATAGATCATTATTAAGAAACGAACGATTATTTTTAGTTGTAGACAAACCATTAACACGTATAATGCCTGAGCTTCATGAGGATAATGATGATTTTATTATAAACAATAAAATTATTCCGACAAATAATATTAAATTAAGAAAGATACAAAGGAAACAAACTACAAATAATATATTAAGTGAACGATTTGGTTTAACCCAATAATTACAATTATTGAATAATATATAAATAATATAGTATTATTTGCGACACTATATTATTTTTTATTTTATTATATTATGAATAATCAAAATTTAGAAAACGAAAGTCCTTTTAATATTCTTGAATATGTAAAAGAAAATTTTATTGGGTTAATTTTGTTATTAGTTGCCTTTTTTATTATTTATTTTGTAGATCATATAAATCAATTAAATATGTTAATAGATTCAACGCCATCACAAATTTCTGGTTTAAACTCTATAATTTCTTCTCCCCAAAAAATAACAAAAAGAAAGTTTAAGAAACGTTAATTTCGTATAACCCATCTTCATTAATTCCAGTTTGTCCTATTTCATTTTTGTAACCAATTTGATTACTAATTAATCTTATACCATTTTTTTCAAAATCATAAGACCAATGTGTGTGACCACTTATCCACGCTAATACATTATTTAATTTAAAATTATCTAATGTATTGTCTGGCCAAGCAAAATATGAATTTAATTTTTGTTCTACAGATAAATATTTTGGGTGCGATGTTCCCGTTTTTGTCGGAGGAAAATGTGTAACTACAATTGTTTTTTTATTCTCTCCAGCTAAATAATCTTGAAGTTGTTTGAATGAATCATTTGATAATTCATCCACCTTAGAAACATCTAATTTAACTACTTGATTTACATCTTTTTTGAAATATGTTATATAAGTATAATCATTTATATGCATTTGAGCTTCCAAACTATACCTAAATGGAGGATTAGTCCAAAATGTTGAACCATAAATATTTATATTATCATCTAATTCAGCAATAGAATTATTTAAGTAAAATATATTTTTATATCTTGATTTAATATTATATTTATAATTAAATTCTAGTTCATTCATATTTTTTTTGGGCGAATAATATTCATGATTTCCTGGAATATAAAATGTTTTATTCCAATTTGCAGAGCAATAATCTAAAAATGGATAAAATAATTTATGATTTAAATTACATATATCTCCCGCCAAAATTAAATAATCTGCTTTTTTATTTAATAAAGGCATTTTATTCCAAATTTCTAAATGAATATCTGAAAACACTTGTATTAATATTTTTCTTGTAGCCATTTTAATATAATATACTAATATCTTTTTATATTATATTTTATTTTTTTCTTCTGTATGTTCGTCGTTTCCTATGTGATTTTCGTTTTTTAGTTCTATGACTACGATGTCTTCTCGTTTTTCCTCCAATATTTAATTTTAACATTCTTAAATATAATTGTTCCTCATCAGTGTAAGGGATTTCAGGTTCATCATTTAATCGTCTAAGTCTATTTTCAAGTTCTTTCATTCTCACATTATCACGCATACTTACATTATTACGCATAATTTCAGTATTTGTTTCAACAAGCAATTTTGTTACTTTAGGATCATTTCTTAAATTTTCACGTTTTAAAAAGGAATCAATAACTCTTTCTCGTGCTGTAGGATTAGGTCCTGATTCCTTTTCTATCCTTTTTTGTGCTAATAAATTATTTAGTGCTCTTTTTTTTACACCAGTTAAAGGTATTCCACCAGTTTCTTTTTCAATATTACTTTTTACATCAGATGGATTTAAGCTTACAATTTGTTCAGCTGTCATGTCTTTTAAATCGGATTGTGTTTCATATTTATGTTTTTTTCTAAAAAAACTTTTAAATGATGACATTATATATTATATTTTTATATTATTTTTTTAACTTCACCTTTAGCAACTCTTTCACGATAATTACGCATAGTTTCGTCTAAATGTCCTCTTATTTGTTTATAAATCGCCTGATTTACAGATGATACTTTTTCTGGTTCTTTTTTTTTAGAAATACCAAAATAGTCTCTAATTACAGCGATTTCATCAAACTTAAATTCTCCTAATTTCTCTCTAGCTTTTTCTTCTGTATAGTCTGTTTGTCTCATTACAATTTGAATTTTACTATCTATTTGGGCTGTTTCAATCAAAGAAATATTGTTCATATATGAAATAGATAAATTATTTTTTAAATCATATTAAACGAATAGTTATATATTAATTATCTAAGAATGGAAGATACTAAAAAACATCATTTGTTCGATATTCATACTATTATGAACGATATTGAAAAAGTAATTGAAAAAGGATTAAACAAATTGCTGATTAATTATATCGAAAGACACGAATTATTAGAAAAAACACATAAACAATTAATTCAATTGCCATCTATTGTTGAAGAATTAAATAAAAGAAGTATTACTCAACCTGAGATGATTTTTAATGATTCTGACTCCGAAACTGGTATTGAAAAATGTACCGATATTGATTTTATTAATATTAAAGATATGACAGAAAATATTGTGTGTCAACAAATTTCTAGTCTACAAAATAAACTCGATAAAATGGAAAAAAAATATGATGCCATTATACCTATTTTAGATAAGTTAATTGGTAAAATTCATCATTTAAACGATGATATTAAAGGGCTTCAAAATAATAACGAACATAAATTTATTGAAAAAATAGCTTATAAAGATACTATTGAAAATTCACCTGTTGTTAAAAGCTGTGAAAATGAAAATATTAAAATTTATATTAAAGAATATAAAGAGCTTGAAGAAGTAATTTCTGATGATTGTGACGTTGTAAAACCAGAGTTAATTACACATTCAACAATTTCAGTGAAAAAAGAAGTAAACACACAATCAATAGATATTAAAAAAGTTAATGTAGATAATTTAAAAAAAGAGACAGAAGAGAAAGTATCTACTGAAAAAGAAGTTGAAGAAGAAGAGGAAGAAGAAGAGGAAGAAGAAGAGGAAGAAGAAGAGGAAGAAGAAGAGGAAGAAGAAGAGGAAGAAGAAGAGGAAGAAGAAGAGGAAGAAGAAGAGGAAGAAGAAGAGGAAGAAGAGGGACAACAATCTAGTGTTGAAACTGCTGAGAGTAAAGCAGTTAATCAACAAGAAACAGATAATGAAGAAGCTAGTGTAGAGACTGAAACTAAAGAAGACGATGAGGAAGGAGATGATGAAGATGATGAGGAAATATTTGAGATTGATATTGATGATAAAACTTATTGTACAAATGATGATGAAAATGGCTTTATTTGGGAATTGAATGAGGATGGAGAGCAAGGCGATAAAGTTGGATATTTTAAGGAAAGTGAACCTTTCTTCTATGCTGAGGAAAATTAAAATATAAATATAATATAAAAATGATAAATTTATGTGCGCCAGCTATAATATATTTAATATTTTCAATTACTCAAATACTTATTGATACATTTAAGGGTCTTTATAATACAGCATTTGTAAAAGTCATAGTAACAATTATGGTAACATTATTGTTAAATATTTTATGTGAGAAAGGTCTTAGTGTGGTTTCATGGTTAATAGTCTTTATACCATTTATTTTGATGACAGTAATAGTAAGCATGGTGCTATATGTATTTGGATTAGATGCTGCAACAGGAAAATTTGATTATACCTGTGATGGAACAAGCTCAAAAAGTTCAACAAGTAATTGTGGTAATAATATAACTATTGATTCGTTAGGAAATATTGTTATTTATGATCCTGAATATAACTCAAATATCAATCCTGTTTATTATCGTTCACCAAATATTATAGTTCCTAATCCAACAACAAATGATTCTACAACTACACAGAAAAATATGGTTATAATCCCAAATGGTTCTAGTAGTCCTGCTTATCAAAGTTAGAGCAAAGTTTATCACAAACAACTCGCTTGGAACCTTGGAGTTCTTTAGAAAAATATATGTAAACAATTTAAATAGATATAATTATTAAATATATTAATAATGATAAGTCATTTAAACTCCTTTTTTATTGGTCTTTTATTTGTAGATATGCTAGAGAGAAGGTTCCCCGAACTATACAATAAATTTATGTTTATCTTATCGTATAATTGTATTTATTATTACAGCAAATGTCAGATATTTTTTATGAATATAAGAAATAAATTTAATTTATTTATTGAAGCAAACCCAATACTTTTAAAAATCAGGAATGACATAAACAAATTAACTATTTATCCAAATAAATACGAAAAAAATATAGAATATTATAATAATTATGAATTTTATATATATAATTATATTGACAATAATATTGTAGACAAATTACTTTTTCACGAAAATAGTAATGAACAAATTAATGAACCAATTAATGAAAAATCAGACATTAAATTTATGCTTATTGAATTCAAAAATGGAGAGAATATTTATAAGATAGATTTAAAAACAGATAAATTCAACTATTATTTAGTAGGTAATAAATTTACTAAAAATTTTTTTATTTTCTATATAAAAACACATCTTAATAAAAAGGATGAATTCAGTGATGATAATAAGTGTGCACTTAAAATTATCGATCATGATGTTAATATGCTAGAATTCGAATTTACTGATAAGAATGAGAGCATTTTGTTGGAAAAAAACGGATATAAGTTAAAAAATACTAATCATAATGAAGAAAAAGAATAATATATATATTAAAAACAATTTAAAAAAAAATTGAGATTATTAAATACAATATGTTATCCCATCATACAGATACAATGGAAACAGCAACTTCTTTAGAGTCATTTCATAAATTATCAGATAAATGGACTTTATGGGCGCATTTGCCTCATAATACTGATTGGAGTTTGAAGAGTTATATTCCCATTTCTACATTTAGCACTATTGAAGAAACGATTGCAGTAACAGAGACATTACCAGTTACTCTTGTAGAAAATTGTATGTTGTTTATGATGAGACAAGGAATCAGTCCTATGTGGGAAGACCCAAAAAATAGAAATGGAGGGTGTTTCTCATATAAAGTTGTAAATAAAAACGTTGCCAAAGCTTGGAGTGAATTGACATATAGAATTGTTGGAAGTTCTATTAGTAATGGCGTTTCTTTTGTTAAGTCTGTGACTGGGATAACTATTTCACCTAAAAAAAACTTCTGTATTATTAAAATTTGGATGACAAATTGTGACCATCAAAATCCAGGAGTTGTATCTCCTGTAAAGGGATTACAATCACAAGGTTGTTTATTTAAAAAACATACGCCTGAATATTAAATTTAAAAATATTTATAGCACAATAAATATTTTTTATCTTACACGTTAGGAAATGTTAAACTGTGTAAATATTGAGAATATGAGTAAAAGTTGTAATACTTAGGTTCTAAGTATAATCTTGTATTTGGTTTCTATTAATATTTAATCCAACTCTTTCGTTTAATCCTGTTTGAAGAGGTCCATCTAATAAATTTGATACTTCATTATAACTCTTATTTAATGTTATATTATTTGTTCTTTGTATTTTATCGGTTTTAACATAAGTAATTGATATAATTGTATTTACTGGATAATATATTAAAACACCAGGTGTCCTTTGTGTATTTAGATTACCAAAATCTATTACTTCATTAGTTGTAGTTATTGTTGCACTTAATAATATATCTGACGTTCCTATTACTCCATTAAATGGTGAATTAACACTTATACCTCTTATATAAACTCCTTTTGATATAAAACTATTTTGATTGTTATAATAGTTCCTTAATATAAGTGGGTTCGGAAGATACCAATCTAAACCTAAATATAATTTACTCTTATTATTTTGTAATGTTTTTAGAACTGATAATGTATTTAACAACGTTACTCTATTAGAACCACCACCAAAATTTTCATAATTGCCCAATCCAAAAGTAAATATACCTATAACATCACCTAATGTATTTACAATTGGTCCACCAGAATTACCACCTATTCCTGGAGATGTTATATGTATACTATCTGTTATTTGATAACCACCTGACTCCATATAATGTGGGTCTCTCACACATCCAACACTAATAGAATCTTCGTCAAACCCACCAGGATTTCCTATTATGTAACAAGTATCTCCAGCATTTGTTTCTATACTTGAAATTTTTAAACAACATTCTGGATTATTTGTTAAATTTATATTGGTTTTAATTAATGCTACATCTGCTACACCATCTATATAAATATTATTAGCATCTATTTTAGTCCAATCATTTGTTATTGGATGATGTATGTATACAACATCGGCCTTATAATATACACCATTAGTTATCTCCATAACACAGTGTGCTGCCGTAATAAAGTAACCATTAACTAAATCATTTGTATTTTCATAATAAAACCATCCTGAGCCGACATACCCTGTGCCATTTATAATAAAACTTATTTGGCTAGTTGCGAGTTTAAGTTTATTTAATATATCTGAAGTAATACCTTGTAATCCTGGGAGACCTTGAGGGCCAGTAGCACCAGTAGCACCAGTAGCACCAGTAGCGCCTTGTAGTCCTCCATTTTCAATATTATTTCCATTAAAATAAATACCATTTCCAGCTAAATTGATTTGTCCATTAACTCCTGCTCTAATATCTATATTAGAATTTCCTGAAGTATGTAGTCTCCATGTTTCATTTGAGTCGCTATAAATATTAAATGTATTACTATTATTATCTATCATAATAATTTGTTGTGAATTTAAATTAACTTTCTGTCCTGGTGCTAACTTATTTTCAGATGTAATACCATCATGAGTTATTGTTGTTTTATGAGCAGTGCTCTCAATAAGCACTGTGCCAGTAGCTCCATTAATATATGTTCCATTGGGAGAAGTTATTTCTAAATAACCTATTTTCCCTGATACAGTTTCTGCACTATTTTTTACCCAAGGATAATTTGCATTTGACATAATTAATATAATAATATAATAATATAATAATTATTTACAATGTTCCAAAATAAGATGTTGTTTTCATTAAAAAGTGAAATAATAAACCGAATAAAATACTAATGAACAGATAACCATTTATATTATAATTTCCATCATTCGAAAATAAAAATGGAATGTATGAATAAAAAAAACGCTTAAAAAAAGGTAACTGAAATAAAAAATATAAAACGGCTAATAATATAGGTGTTTGAATTTCATTATAAATATCATCTAATGAATCATTCATTTGTTTTCCTCTATTATAATTGTTTACCATATCGGATGTTTGTTCATAATTTTTAATATAATCTTGATGCTGAGGTGGTGTCTGTGGAACATAATTTGGCATAACTTGTGGGTCGGCACTTATACCATTTGTTGTCATAGGTATATCTCTTGATGGAAGTTGAGTTGCACCTGCTAATGTAGCCTGTTGTAATCCATTGACAATTTGATTAATTGTAGTTTGATCTAAAGACATACCTATTGCTCCTGTTTGTTGTGATTGAGCCGATTGTTTTTCTTGTGCTGTTATAGTAAGATTATTAGTAACATTTCCTCCACCAAGAGGATCAGTTGGTAAATCTAAAATACTAGTTGCGTCACTCATAATTATTGTAGAGAATGATTGATTATGATAATTACGCAAAAATTTATTCAAATGTAATTGTTTTAACATTTAATGAGCATTTTGTAGCAACTGGAACATATTTAACACATTTACCTTTATTTTTGTAAATTTTTTCTTTAAATTCATCTAAAGGTGGAGCATAAAAAGTAAGACAATTATTATCTTTACATACTTTTCTAAATAAAGACGCTAAACCTAAACCTAGTAATATTGACATTATTATTTTACCTCTTTCACTATGAACAAATTTTCCAAGATGTAATGACATTTATATTATTATAATATAATTATTATATCATAATAAATATTTCTAAGCTTGTATTGGAATTTTTGATATCATTTTTGTATCCTTAGGACATTCTACATTTTCATCTTCAAAATAGAAACAATTGTCTGCTTTATCTTTAAATAAAATCTTATCTACATTTTCAGGAGTAGGATAAATGTATATACTTTTCATTTCTGGTCCCATTAAATAGACAAATAAAAGACCAATTGCAAAACTTACTAAAAATATTGGCAACGAAATATAATTTAATAACATATATTATTACTTTAGAAAAAACCCCTGCCAAAATTTATTTCTTTTTCAACTAAACTATTCATAGCATCTATTAACATATTATAATTTTTGTCTTTTGTTTGTGGGTCTTCTTTATAAAATGATAGATATGTATTTTGTAACGATTTCGGCTGTTTATTAAATGATTTATTATAAATTGAAACACCAAAATCATACTGACCATTTTCCATTTTTCTTGGTGGAATAACAAGATTAGGTGGGGTTGTTAATCTACAACCGTTCCATTGTGGACCATGAGTTATTCTCTCATTTACACACTTATGCATAAATTCTTTCATCCAATCAATATTTGTTTTAAATTCAGTTTTTAATGCTGTAGGTAAATGACTCCATAAATCTTTATATTCATCAGTATGCCATTCTATTCCATCAATACCCTGACCAATAATTGGTTCATCAAGAACTTCGCCAGTTTGGGGTTTTATTTCAATCGTTAACTCTTTTTGAGTTTCAAATAAATCCGTTTGGTTTTTTCTTGGTTTCATAGCTTTCAACCCAACATCATAAGCAACAACTTTACTACTATATGCACTAACTAATATATCGTCAGTTTTATATTTTTTTTGAATTAATCTACAATAATTATTATCATCATTAGAGACTTCATTCACTTTATATTTTAATTGTCTAATTTTATTTAATAATGGTTCTAAAGTTGTATGATAAATAGTAGCAGCATCTATGGCAAATTGTGTGTCGTTCATGTTGTTCATTTTTTTTATACAATCCTTTATATCACCAATACTTTTATATGATTGTACTAACGCTTCATCTAATTCTACTTTTTTTGTAGGATTATTTACTTCCTTATTCCACATATCTAAGTAATTTTCGTAAATACTAGTTAAACTAGTAATATATTCTTTATTTGAATCAAAATTTTCAATAGCTGTTTCAGTTGTAATTAAACCAAATAATAATTTATTTTTATCGTTAATAATATTATTTTTTGCTTCTTTTATTTCATTTGATATAGCATCTAACTCTTCATCAAGTGATTGATGTATTCCTTTATTTAATTCAATATGTAAATTACATGGGTTAGCTAAATCACCACAAATTGCTTTAAATACTCTGTGTTCTGGAACCTTGTCGTCGGCTGGATAATATGTGATTGAAAAAAAATTTCCTTTTTTAGATGGACGTTTACAATTAACACATTTTGGCATTAATTTAAGATATTCCGAACGTTTCTCTCTATTACTAAGACTAGGATTATTTATTATTTTTCTTTTATTTATATTCATTTCAGTTTCAAATTTTTCTTTTAATTTATAATATTCATTTATAACATCATTTGGAGTAAGTATTTCTTTATTTGCATCACTAGATTTAGAATTAATAAGGTTTGAATCATTTGATATAGATATTCTTAATAGTTTTTTTGGTTTTAATATATATTCTTCGCTTTCTGACTCTGATTCACTAGTTTCTAAACCAGAATTTTTATCTTTAATATTAATATTAATTTTAACTGGGCTATCTTTTTCTTCATCACTTCCAGTATCTGAAAAATTTTCTCCAGTTAATTTTATTGTATTATCGCTTTCTGACATTTATATATTATAGTTAATAAATTAATTTTTAAGCAAAAATATCATGATAAATTTAAATACTTGGTCTTGAATGAATAATATCATATTCATTTTCCCAACGCGGTAAACCAGTAATTAATTCTTGGTGTGCTCTTTGCTTTGCTACTTGAAAATTTTTAATTTTTTCCAGAACATATTGCTGTTTTTCTTTATTTTTTTTCGCAATTTCAACGGGCGTTAATTTACCTTTATATTTATAAATTAGAATACCTCCTAAAATAAGCACGAAAAAAATTAACATACCAATATTGAAAATCATATTATGAAATTCCTCTCTATTTATATGTGATTGTTTTAAAGCATTATTTAAAAAATATTTTACTCCTGGTTCAGTTAATGTTGGTTTAGGCGAAGGCCATTTTTGATTAGCAAACTCCTGGAAATTCATATTTAATATAGTTAAATTTTTAAATTAAATTATACACATTATCTATATATATATATGACAAATTCATACTTAAATATTGTGACTTTTTTATTAACAACTATATTTTATTATTTGACTTTAAAACCAACTTTACCTTATACGATGTATAAAGACGACCAAAAATATAAACAATATATTAGTAATAATTATATGTATTTAGCTGTATATGTATTACTTGTTATAGTGATACAATTTATAGTTAATTCATCAATTATTGCTAATTCATGTGGCGGAAATATTACAGAAAATATGGGTGCTGCTGGTGTATTAACATTTTTACCATGGATATTAATATTTGGGGTGTTAGTTTTAATTTTAACTATTTTTCCAGGTTTTAAAAGTGCTTTTTCTGATGTTATTGGTTACTATTATGTTTCTAATCAAGCTACTAAAGTATTGACTGAATTATTAGTGAATCAGGAAATTCAAAAGAAAATGACTGAAGAAACTGACATGACTCCTGAAAAGAAAGAAGCACTTGAATCTGCTGCTGATGCTATAATTAAAATATGTGGAAATACTTCCATATTAATTAATCAAATAGTTCCTAGTAATTTTGAAAAATATTGGAAAATACTTACTCCATTAATGAAGGATAAGTATAAGATTGATGGTCCCGAAACTGATAAAATACAGAATGATTTATTTGAATTAGTTGTTACTAGGGATAATGTTGGCGAAGCTATGTGGTATATTTACACTGGGTTATTGCTTACTTCAATTGTTCAACTTAAAATAACTACTCGTGGTTGTAACACAAATCCAAAAACAATGGAGGCTAATTATCAAAAATTCTTAGAACAAGAAGAAAAAAGTAAAGAACAGAAGGAAAAGACATCCGCTACATATACAATTACAAGTTAAGTTTTTGATTAAATATATTTAATATATTTAATAATATTTTTATTATATATACATATATATATATATATATATATGAATAATTCAATAAACCTATATCCTTATTGTTATAAAATAAAAGATGAATGTCCACCTTGTAAGATAAAAGATAATTGTATAAGATTATTATCACATTATTTAGTGCTAAAATCAAATAAATATGTATCAGAACAATCTTTAAATAATGCTCATATGAAACTAGGCGATTGTTTAAAGCAATATGGTGATATGTATAAAAAAGTAGGTATCGAGTTATATGTTAATCCAAAAACTAAAGAAATAATTTTTCCAGATAATCAAAGAATTACTGCAAATTATAATATGTTTTTGAATGGTTATAGTCCATTTAACTTACAAACACCAAAAGAAGAAAGTATTTATGATGAAAAAATAATAATATACCAAATATTATTAAATGAAAAATTGAGAGAAGTATATAATAATTTTTATAGAAATGAAGGGTTTTCTGAAAAAGAATCAATTTTACCAAAAGAATATGGTATTACAAGACTAATGGGTCCTGAGATAGAGAATAATGGTGGCAAAAGAAAGAAAAAAACAAATAAAACACGAAAAAAGGTGAAAAAAACAAGTAAAAGACGAAAAATAAAAAAAAATATCTAGAGCAACGCGTATTTTTTCATTGATGAACTCGGCGTTCCAAAGGCACTTGCGTTTCGTGAAATGTAAAAAGGTGTATTAAATTTATTTTATATGTTCATAATGACAACCTGACCAATATATATTAATAATTTTATTAATACATCCGTTTGTAGGTATAAACTCAATTATTTTATTACCACTATCTCTATAATTTGACACATTTATTTGAAAATTCCAAATGTTACATGCACATTGAATTTCAATAGCACCACCCCATGTGTTTGTAGAACGCATATTAGAAATATAATTAGAAATATTTTTATTTTCAAAACTAATAACTTCATATGTTTCTAAACCTTCAATTATTTTTTTATTATCTTGTAAATAATTACAAATCTGTTGTCTGATATTATAACTATCTTCGCGAATAAAATAACTTAAACTATCAAATAAACAACTCATATAAAAACAATATATTATTTATTTGAATTAAAAAATTTTGTGAGCATTTAAATAATACAAAACACCTAAATAACATAATAAACCTAAAACTAATGATAATAACCAAATAGGTAGAATAGTTTTATTTCTATATCCAATACCAAATTCTCGAATACTGCCATCTTTATTATAGAAACAAGCAGGCTTCATCATCTGAATTGTTCCAAAAATTACAACAAATAAAATTATTGATATTAATGTTATATTTTCTCTAATGTATGTTTTATACATCTAATATATAATTATAAACTATTTTTTATAATTATATTTGTCTAAATACTTAATCTTCGTCTCCATATGTTTCATATTCTGGGGCATCTATACCAGTATAATTGCCATCATAATAATCTTCACCTAAATAACCCATATCAAAAGCATCATCTTCTATATCATCGTCCACCCGTCTTTGTTCTAAATATTCGTCAACTAGGATATCAATATTTTCATCTGTAGCATCTTTGTTTTTCCTTCTAATTTTTCTTTCTGCTTTTTCCATTTCATCCCTCAACTCTTGTTCCTCTTCTCTTTCATAAAATTCTTTTTCATATATTGTTAACCCTTTCTGTAAACCTTTGCTATATAACCCTTGTTTGGTAATTTTTAAAATATTATCTATATCTCTTCCTTCATCAGTCATTGCTTTTAATTTATCTGTTACCATATCCTTTTCTCTTTCTTTTAATTTAAAAACTCTATCTTGTATTTCTTCATATGATATATCAATTATATCTTTTTCAGTAGTGAATATATCAATAAATGATATAAGTAGACTAGCTGTTTCTTCTCTTAATTGTCTTAAATTTCCAGTTTGAATTCTAGTGTCAGCTTTACTTTTGTATGACATTTCAACATCTATTTTTGTCTCAATATCATTAATATAATCAACAGAAAAAAGGTCTACTACATCCATTGAGGTCTTTGTTTCAGTGACAATCATATCGTTATTATCTGCCAATTCAATGTATGTAAATAAAATTTTAAGTAAATAATGTTCAAATAAATATCTACTAGTTTTTTCATCTATTATTCCTCTAAGTATTTTATTATTGGTTTTTATACTAGAAAAACATGGTGTTGATTCTGCTATTTTGATTATATTTTTACATATATTTTGAATTGTAATTAAAATTTTTGATATTGATTTAACCCCATAAAATGGTTTTAATTTATCAAAATAGTCAGATATATTTCTTGTCAATTTATCAGAATGAATTTTAGAAAATCCATAATAACTGGGGATATGTGTATTATCGTAATTTACTTTGTTTATTATAATATTTGGAAAGATGTTTATAAAGTTGTTAATAAATGTTTTATAAAAATTAGTCACATTATACATATTATCATTTGAAATTTTTATATTTTCATTTCTAGTTGAATTATCACACATCCAATTTGACAAATTTTGTATTGTATCTATAAAATTTTTAATTGATCTACGTGTAACTTTTGAACCACTATTTTTTTGGACAAAATCTATTAATTCTTTTGACATTTCTTCATTTGATTCAAATAAATAATCATTAAGGTCTTTTACTTGAGATGTTGTGGTCTCTGAAGCAATATCAAATGTATCAATAGCATTTCTAATTAAATCTCTTAATTCAACTTCAATAACTTTATATTCATTATCTTCATTATCTTCATCATTTATAGCTTCTAATAATATTGATAATTTAGCTATACAAGAAATAACAGGATTTGATATATCAATTTTTATAATATTCTCTCTACTTATTAATTCAACAAGTCTTAAAAATTGTTCGTTTGTATAATTTCTGCCATCTTCTTTGAGTTTCTGAATTATCCTTTCAATTGTATCTGATGAATCAATTAATTCTGAATCTGGTTTGCTTGTGCAAATGGGTAGTAAATCTTCTGGAATTGGAAGTAATGATTTAAATTTACAATAAAATATAAACGCTAAATAAATAGTTTTTTCATTAAATGTATTCGGTATTGGAGGATATACATTTTTGGTGTTAATATTACTATAAAATATTAAGGGTTCTGTATTACTTCTTACATCATCTAATATATTTGAGAGACCATCTACTATATTATTAAATTCTGATATCTCGCTATTGCGGCTATTAAAATAACTAAAAGTGCTTTCGTTTTCTTTACTATCACAACAAGCATTTTCTAGATATGGTTCATTATTTGCTGTATGTAGAAGAAGTTTATGTTTTTTTACAATTTCTTGAATTATTTCTTGAATAGCTAGAGAGAATTGTATAATTTTGGACTCTATGACTAGTATTTTTTCTCTCTGATTTTCAGAACCACTTCTTAAATCATTTACAAGACTAGTTTTAAATTCTCTAGAAATGTTTGTTAGGTGTCTGATTTTAAATGGAACAAGAGGAGGAAGAAAATCTGACCATTTTGAAATATCGTGTTCCGCTGGAATATCAGATGCTGGGTTTGTCAATAAATATTCTGTTTTTTCTACAAATTTTCTTTGTACTTCTGGCAATTGAAGAAGTATAGTATCTATAAATGATTGAATTTTTGTCTGAATTTTTTGAGCATTTGTTTTTTTTAATACATCCCATGGCTCTCCAGAATCTCTTATATCATATGTTATACAAGCTAAATAAGTAACACTACTATAATCGCCTTGTCCATCGAATGGATATCCTGTAAAAGAACGAACACATCCTGGATGTGTTTTTCTTGTTTTAACTGATGGTATTGATGTTTGCACGGCAATTAAATACATACCTAATGTGCTATAAAGAAGAAAAGTGTTAAAAAATTCTTTATAAGATGGTATAACCTTCTTAGCAGTTTTTATTTTTTCTTTGTAATCACTCTCGCTTTCTACATTTGTTTTAATTGTTTCAATAACAGAATTAATTATAAATTCTTTTTGAGATTCTATATTAATACCCATAGCAACTGATAAAGCATTTACAATATTATTAATCATAATCGTTTCTGGTGTTATGTATTTCATAGTTTTTTCTGTAGTTGTAGCTATTATTTTATTTCCTGCTTCCTCCTCCATAATAGATCTAGATATAACTCGAAAACCTTCATCATATCCTTCATCAACATCAAAATCGCCGGGACAAATGGGCCAACCTGTATATTTATCTGTCCACCAATCACCATCATCGCTTAGTTGACCATTTATTGATTTAATACTGTCTAAAGCTGACATATACATATTTGAATTATGTGACTCAACAAAAGCAGCAGCTAATGTCTTTTTAAATGTTGGTAATAAAGGAACATTACTCTTTATACAATATAACCAGTGTTCAGATTCTTGTTTACCAATTGGAGAAACCCCTGGCATAAATGGTCGCGTAAATTTATTTGTAAATTTAATTATATCATTTTGTTTTTTAACAAAATCACTTTGGCGCAAAATTATATTAAGAACTTCAGAAAAAGGAGATACTATATGTTCTTTAAAGTCATCTTCTATATTAATTCCTAACTTATATTTTTGATTATTATATTTTAACAAAAAGTTTGTTTCTATTTTTGATACAATATGCATGATTGACAAAAAATAATTAAATTTATCTGAAATTTCTTTTTCAAACTTGTCTTTTGAAAATTTATATTTTGTATCAAATTCGCTTATTATACTTTTAAGTAATGAATTTTGTAAATTCAACTCAGTTGTTTTCATACTTTCACAATTATCATGACTTTTAGTTGGAAGACTTATACATTTTTCTTGTAAATCACAAATAATAGATGGGTCGTCTGAAATTTTTTGTTCAACTGATAGTTCTTTATCAATTACCCATTTATTATCTTTTCTAACATAATAATCTGATTCATCTACAATATTTTCAGCATAACCCTTATATAATATAGCATATTGTCCGTCAATTACTTTTTTTGCGCCATCAATCAAGGTATCGGCTATATATGTTGCATCTGTTTCTGTGAGATTATTTTTTTTAATTTGATCTCGAATTATGTATTCTTTTAAGTTGTCAGGTGTTAAACTTATTAATTGCTCAGCATATCCGCCTTTTTTATTTTCCTCTTCCATTATTCCATAGTTTGTTTTATCATATTTTTTATCAAAATAAACTAATGTATTATTATCATTTTCTAATTGCTCTAATGATGTATATAATTTTGCAATTGTAATATTTTCACATTTATCATCTTTTTCACCTTCTTTTAATTTATTATCATTTTTTTTCTTTTCAGCATCAAAAATATCACTTACATCTACTGGATACATTAATTTCAAATTTTGTTCTGATAATGCTGATGTATATAATCTGGAATAATCTTTTAACATTAATTTACGTAGTATCTCTGAATTAGTCATATTTTCGGCTGGAATTGTTAATTGATAACCTGTTTCTAAAACTTCATCATGATAACTTCTGGATAAAATCATTAATATACTAAATGATTTTGATTGAGTTAAAGATTTTTGTTTTATATTTGATACAAGTTTAAAAATTTTAGAAAATTCTATCATTTGTTTATTATATTCTGAAATTTTTGAATCAATGAAGTCTATTATTTCGTTATATTGATTAAACGTCAAATCATCTGTATAAATCAAAAATGGTTCTAAATAACCAACTACATCAACAATAGATAATTTACCTTTTATATATTTTTTCATCAAATTAAATAAAATACGAGTTTTTGGAACAATTGTTTCAACGTATTTTTTATAAAACTCATTTTTAGTTAATCCACGTAATTCTTCAGAAGGTATATTTATAACATAATTTCTTATACCACTTACAAATTCATTCTCATCTAATTCTAATTTATTTTCAAATGATTCAATGAAAACATTTGATACACTTGTTTTTTTCTTTAATAATTCCCAATAATTTAAAAATATTTGACTCAAATTTGCTTTAGTTAATATGTCTGTTGCTGGTAAATTAATTCTTGAAAATCGAATAGTAGGTTCAGGAAGTGTCATTATTGATCTGATAGACATTAAATCATCATCTGAAATTTTTACTCTAATTGTTGTCATTTTTGAAGATGTTATATCAGTTGCTTCTAATTTTGTGCTTGCTAGTGAATACTTTGATATGACAAAACGTCTATTTCTTATCATATTATTACTAAATACTGATGAATATAAATCTTCTAAATTTTCTATAGCTACATTAAGGTCTGTTTTTACATATTTTTCACCAATAATATCATTTATTCTATCTTCTTCTGGATATTCAAAAGGTCTAAAATATTGTGATAAATCTGAATAAAGAGCAGTATATTTATTACTTTCTGCTGGCAAATCGCTTGATTTATAAGTTTTAATCAAACTAACAATGTTATGTATATCTTTATTAATATCTAAACTAATAATGTCATTATTTTCTTCATCAATATTCACCACATTATAAACTTTTTTTATATTTCTTACAACAGGTAATATCCAATACAAATTTTTGTTAAATTTTTGTAACCAACTTGAAAGTGGTCTCCAATTTGCTTGTTTAATTAATACACCATCAACATTACCATACTGGTCAAAATCAGAAAATTCTTGTCTCAATTGTTTAAATCTATCTATCATTATGTGAATATTATTAAGAACTCTTGGAGTTCTTTGTGCGTTAGGAATTGTTGAGAGAAGATCATCTAATAAGTCACTTACTTGTTCTTCAATACTATATTTTTTTCTTTTTGCTGAAACATCTTTAAATTCAACAATTGGTCCTAATTCTTCATCACCAAAAACTACTTGGTCGGCTTTAAGTATAAATTCCCTCAACTGGTCCTTTACATCTTTAACAGGAACAACTAATTCAATTTCTTGAGCATCTATAACATTTTTTTCTTCTTCAAGTTCAGGAATAGCTAATTCACCTTCTTCTGATTCTTCGTCTATTACAGATTTTTTTTCTATGGGTTTTTGTATTATTTCAATGTTGTCAATTGGTAAATTTTCAGGAATTCCTTTATAGTCAAAATTTATATATATAATATCTTTATCAGTTGTTTTTAATTCAATCATATCTTCTTCTAAATTTGTAATTTCTCCAACAATAATAGCAGGGTTTGGATCAGAAAAAAATATTTTAATCCATTTACCTGGAAGTAGACCATTTTGTCTAGCATAACTTGGAGTATCTGCTCTATGAAGTATTTCAATTCTTGTAATATTGCCATCACCTAAAATACCATCTTCAGATATTTTTAATTTTATCCTATTTAATGTATCAGTATTAATTAAATAAGTTTTTGAAATATCAATATAATCAATAATAAAGGTTTGATCATTTAGAATATCATTCACTGGATTACTAATATGAATTACATCACCTAATTGAAGATCCAGCTGTATATCTTCTTTTTGAGATTCTGTTTCTTTTTTTTCAGACATTTGTTCTATAATTATATTAGATATTTTTATATACTTAAGTAATAATCAATATAAATATAGTTTAAAGACTATTTAATAATTATAAATAACAAAATATGAGCAAACATACTTACAATTTGTCTGAAATTCCTGGTTTTAACGATTTACTTAAACCAAATTATGTTTATAGCCCAAATACACTAAATCCACTTATACTAAAAATAAATAAAACTCAATGTAGAACTAATAATTCTTTTTATAGTGTTATTAGATATGATAAGAATTTTTTGTGCGTGGATCTTATACCATCATTTGGTATTTGTAGGTCAATTGTATTAAATTCGGCTAATCAAATTGTTAGTTTTGCACCACCAAAATCTCATCCTTCTAATGATTTTATTAAAAAATATAATGAAAATATGGACGGTATTCAAGCTGAAGAATTTGTAGAGGGAACTATGATAAATGTTTTCTTTGACTCAACTATTGGACTTACTGGTAGTTGGGAAATTTCAACTCGCAATACAGTTGGTGCTACATCTTCCTTTTTTAAATCACCTAATTCAAAGACATTTAGAGAAATGTTTATGGAAGCAGCCGTTGAATGTAAATTAGATATTAATAATTTAAAAACTGAATTATGCTATAGTTTTGTAGTTCAACATCCTGAAAATAGAATTGTCGTTCCATTTAGCAAACCACAATTGTATTTAGTCGGCATATATAAAATCAATAATATGCCTAATAATGTTACAATTGATTCCTTTGATGTATATGAATATCAACATTTTTTTAGTGAATTAGGGACATCCGTTAAGTTTCCGCAAATTTATGATTTCAATAAATATTCTGAATTGATTGAAAAGTATGGGTCAATGAATACCTCATACGATATTGTTGGTGTAGTTATTCATAATAAGAATACTGGTGAAAGAACTAAAATTAGAAATCCTGTATATGAACAGGTTAGAAATTTAAGAGGTAATCAACCTAAATTACAATATCAATATCTTTCTCTAAGAAAGGAAGGGAAAGTTAAAGACTTTTTGAAGTTTTATCCTGAAAATAAAAAGGAATTTTCTGTATTCAGAGATCAGGTTCATGTTTTTACTAACACTTTATATAGCAATTATGTTTCATGTTATATCAAAAAGGAAAAACCTTTGATTGAATTTTCTGAACAATACAGAACTCATATGTTCAATGTTCACCAACACTATATGAATAACCTTAGAGATAACAAACTATTCGTAACAAATACGTTTGTGCAAAAATATGTTAATCAGCTTCATCCTTCTCTGTTAATGTATTGTTTGAATTTCCAAATGAGAAAGCGTAATATTGATACCATTGTTGTTGATAATAAATAATATAATAATATAATATAATATATGGGAGGGAAAACTAGAAAGCAAGTAGTTTCGTTATTTGGTATAAATGATTGTCATAAACCAAAAAAAAATACAAAAAAAGCTTATGAATACAGAATTCGTAAAATATATAAGCGCCCAAAAACTCTTAAAAATTATTCAAAGAAAAAATTTAGAAATATTATTTTATTTCCACATGATTTAGGACAAACTAAGCATGGTGTCGAAAAAGCTCCTAAATTTTTAAAAAAATACATAAACAAAAAAAATCATCGCTTATATGATGTTAAAGATACAAATGATTTTTTTACAAATATACATAACTTATATGAAATGAATAAAAAAGTAGCTAATCCTAAAATAAATATTGGTGGTGACCATTCTATGTCTATTGCAACAATATCAGACACTATGAATCGTTATCCAAATGCAAAAGTGATTTATTTTGATGCTCACGCTGATATTAATACATACGCAAGTTCGAATTCAAAACATTATCATGGTATGCCATTAAGTTTTGTTACCGGAATTGATAAAGATAGTAAATTTAGTTTTATCAAAAATAAATTGAAATTAGAAAATTTATTATATATTGGTGGACGATGTTGGGATATATTTGAACGTGATTTAATATATAAACATAATATTAAACACATTGACCCACCTGAACTTAATAACGACTTTGAAAATGCTATGAATAAAATTATTACTTTTGCTGGAAAATCTCCAATTCATTTATCATTTGATGTTGATTGTATGGACAAAAGTTTAGTTCCATCGACTGGTACAGCCGTTAATGGAGGAATTAAAATGAATATAGGTAAAGAAGTTTTGAAACAAATTAAAAATTATACTAATGTTGTTAATGTTGATATTACTGAATTAAATATGGATTTAGGAACACACAAAGAAGCTGAAAAATCATTAAAAAATACGGATGAATTATTTAAGTCATTTTTAGAATAATTATTAGTAAAATTTATTATTACACAGACCGACAAGCACCTACGGTAGTTAAAATGAGACAAAAGATAATATGCCTAATTTAATATAATAAGGATTAAATTAAGCGAAAAAATAAAAATGAATGAGAACAAATATACAATGAAATTTATAACATTATAATATAAATTTAACGAGGAACTAATTTTAGAAACTCTTTTCTAATTTTACCAAATATTTCACTAGAATAAGCTATTGCCTTTTTTAAATCATTTTTTATATTTGATATTTCCATATGCTCTTTATAAGCAACCCGAATTAAGCTATACGTATCATGTGGATGTAACATTTTAAACCCGCAAAATTTTAATGAGCCAGTTGATTCATAAAATAATGTTAAAAGAGCATATTCAATTACTTTTCCAATAGTATAATCCTCGTTTTCAAGAATAATATCAAAACTATTTTTCATAGTGTTATCAGATACTTTAATTTCCAAATTATCTTCTTCAATAAGTGTATCTAATTTAACTAATTTGTCAATCATAATTGAACAAGCAATAGTAAGCAGTTCTTGGTTTGTATAAATACCGATAGATTGAATAACAAAATTGAAGCTATCTTTCTTGAAAATTCGTTTTCCTTCTAATAGTTTCCAATTTGTTGTTTCAAATTCAATTGCATTTTCTTTTTTTCCTTCGTCTTTCCATTTTTGTTTTAACTGAGCTAATTTTGCCTCCTGCGCGACATCATCTATAGTATTACCATATGAACATGTTGATACAGCATTATAAGCACCATCTTCTTTAGCAGTTCCAATATCAAATTCACATGTTAAATTAATTTTTTTTGCTTGTAGCTCTTCTGATGCTTTAGGTTTTAATCTTACAAAATCTATAAAATCGCCAGTATGTTCATTAGCTGGGAAAATTTCTCGAATTTTGTCCTTAGGTAAAATTTTGTTAGATACAGAATCTTTAATTGTAAAATCTTCTGTAGTTACTACAATGGTTGTATCTGTGTTGTTTTCTACATTTAATTCCATAATATAATTTTTAATGGGAAATCTTGAATATCTTTAATATGTATTGGAATACAACTTAAACGATGTTTAACAATTTCATTATTTAAGCCGCAAGTATTCGAAATAATATTACATTTATTTTTATCATTTGGAGAAACTTTAAAAACAACAATAGGAATTTCTGATAAAATTATTCTTCTAATCGCATTTACAAAACTTACGTTTATCCCACTAATTGTAAATAATAACTCATCATCATTTATTTTAGATACGAGTTCTACGCGTGGATTAACTAGCGGCGTTTCATTGCTTGATGAATAAGAATAAGCCATAGTTGGTTGTGCTTCCATTATATCTAATATACATTTATATTTAAATTATTAATTTAATTCATTTTTATTTTTAAATGAGTTAAATATAATTTTGAATTAACTAAGTATATATTAAGATGAGTTGTATTTTATATTATAGCAAATATTGCGAAGTTAGTAAAAAATATTTACAGCTTTTGTCAAAATCTGATATACAGAAAGATATTCATTTTATATGTATTGATAAAAGAGTTAAGGATTCTAATAATAAAACATATATTATTTTAGAAAATGGTCAAAAGATTATTTTACCAGAAAACATCACAAAAGTTCCTGCTTTATTATTATTGAATCAAGGATACCAAGTCTTATATGGTGAACAAATTTTAGAACACTTAAAACCTAGACAACAACAAGAAATCAAACAAGCTACACAAAATAATATGGAGCCTATGGCATTTGCTCTAGGAGGAGGTAATTTTGGCGATGTTGTTTCTGATAAATATAGTTTTTTAGACCAAGATCCAGATGATTTAAAGGCTGAGGGTAATGGTGGTATGAGACAAATGCATAATTATGTTGATTTAAATACTGCTTTTAATGGGCAATTTTATAATCCTGGAACAGGAGAAGATTTTACCACCACAATTAAGGGACAAAAAAAAATGAGTGATGACGCTGCAAATTCACAAATGGAACAAAGATTAAAACAAATGCAAGAACAAAGAGATTCTGACATTAGGTCTATTACTGGAAATAGACCACCAATGAGTTTCTAAGTTGGTCATGGTTGGAATAAAAGCTCCCAATCAGAACATTTGCACCTTTTTATAAAAATGAGACAAACTCATTCTAAATTTCGGTCAAATATTAATTATATTAATTTATTTTAAACCAATTTAAAAAGATTTATTGAACATAAATAATGTCTAACATATTAACAGCGTTTAATGATCATTTTCTTGAATTTATAAATGATGTTCAATCTGTGTTTCCCAATGATCCTGATATTTTATCTGCAAAAAATGCTCTAACAATGATTCGAAAGGCTAACCCAAAAATGATTGTTAAAATTTGGAAGACTCTTATTGCTGATAAATATAAAAATCAAATTGACTCAAATGATATTTCATTCTTTTTAGAAAAAGATTATTCTTCTGATGTTTCAACATCTAATAATTCAGACAAAATTATGGAAGCTATTGATAGATTGAGGGAACCTATCAGAAATATGGGACCAGATAACCAATCAAAGGTTATGAAGTATATTCAAAATTTAACAAAACTTTCTCAACTATGTGAATAAAATAATTAATTCTAATATATATTTTCTCTTAAGTTTGGCTTAAATAAAATTAATATATATTAAATAAAATGTCAACAGAAAATTCGGTTCCTGAAGAGTTTGTAAAAGTGATTAGAGATTTTGTGGGGGATTTAAAAATAACATTTCCAGAATATGTTCCATTTATTGATAAATGGTGGAAAAACAAAGAAGATTTTAATTACATGGATAATGAAGAAGATAGAATTCTAGCATATGAAAAATCTGAAAAAAAATCAATAAAACTTCTTTTTGATTTTTGTAAGAAGAAATTGCCACCAAGATTTTTTGATATTTTATACCAAAATGAAGATATGTTTAAGGAAGAATCAGAACTTGATACTGAATTTTTCCCAAAGATTCACTTCAAAAACTTATGGCAATGTGATATTTCACAAAAAACACGTGAAACCATTTGGAAATATCTTCAACTTATTTTATTTTCAATTGTTGGCACATTAGATAACAAGGATGCTTTTGGTGATACTGCTAAGTTATTTGAAGCGATTAACGAAGAGGAATTTAAAGGGAAACTTCAAGAAACATTAAGTCAAATGCAAGGATTATTTGATTTGAGTGGAAACTTTGGAGAGAATTTGGGTGAAGGGTTGGGTCCAAGTGACTTGCCAAATGCTGAGCAAATTAATGAACATATTACAGGTATGTTAGATGGAAAAATAGGACAATTAGCTCGTGAAATTGCCGAAGAAACTGCTAATAATTTAAATATGGATTTCGATGGTGCAACTGATATGAAAGATGTATTTAGTAAGCTGATGAAAAACCCTACAAAACTTATGGGTTTGGTTAAAAATATTGGTGATAAACTAGATTCTAAGATTAAATCTGGTGAGTTAAAAGAATCTGAAATGATACAAGAGGCTACTGAAATTATGAGTAAAATGAAAAATATGCCAGGAATGGGAAATATTCAGTCGATGTTAAGTAAGATGGGAATGGGTGGTGGTTTAGGCAGCTTTGGTGGAGGTAAAGTAAATACTAACGCAATGGAAGCTAATCTTAATCAACGATTAAAAATGGCAAAAACTAAAGAAAGAATTAAAGCAAAAGCTGAAGCTAACGCTATAGCTAAAGCAGCAGCTCAATTAGAATCACAAAAATCACAACAAACTACGCAACCAAAAATGAGTGTTGAAGAAATATTAAAATTTATTGAAGGCGAAGAAAAACCTGAAAGAACACCAAGAGGAGCAAAACCACAACAACAACAACCATCTTCAAATAAAAAGAAGAAAGGAAAAAAATAAATATATAATATATATGTCAAGTTTTCAAATATATTATGTATATAATGATAGAACAATACAAAAAGTAGAAAAATATGGTGTTAATTTAGATATAAGTGTCCGTCGTGGAGATAAAACAATAGATGAAGTATATAATGAAATAAATTCTGATAAAAAATTTTGTCGAGAAGAAACTTCGATTAGTTATAAACATTTCTTAGGTATAATTAGAAATAATATTACTTTATACGCAGTTTTAGATGGTAAGATAGCAGGTGCTTTATCTTTTGAATTTAATATAAAAGATGGTAACAATGTAATTATGTTCGAAGGAATATGTTCTCCAGAAATATATTCTGGACAAGGTGTAGGACTAGAATTAATAAATACTTTAATAAGTATTGGAAAACTAAATGATTTTAAATATATATTTTTAGAATGTAAAGGTAACATAATGAAATATTATAGAAACAAATTTGGTTTTGAAATAATAGAACAAAGAGCAAATTATGATTCTGATGATGAAGAAGACACTGAGTTATATTATTATATGAGACTAGATTTATCAAAAGTATCAGGAGGAAAAATGAAGAAAAAAAAAAGTATTAAAAGAAAAAATAAAAAAAGAGTTCTATCCACGAGAAAAAGAAGAAAATTAAGAAAAATTTAAAAGATTTATATATATATAATGACAATACAATTTTGGTCCAATGATCCTACAATTTTATTCAATAAAGATTATATCTTTGAATTGTGGCCTATAACATCAATGTGCTATGAACAAAAATTAAATGCTATCTCTCGATTGATTATATTATTAACAATTTTAGGATATATATTAACTATGTCAAAAAGAGTATTAGCAGTTGGTGCAATAACATTACTGGTTATATTTATTTTATATAATATGCGTAAACAGAAGCTAACAAAAGATATGTTAGAGAATTTTGAAGTACAGGGTAATGAAGTAACAGGTATGTTTGATAATAAGCCAAAATCATTCGTAAATCCTGTAACTTTAGATGCTGTATTAAGAACAGAATTTAAGGAAGGAAATAAGAAAAATCCATTTAGCAATGTTTTATTAACACAAATTAACGATGAACCAGAGAGAAAAGCTGCTCCACCAAGTTTTAACCCTGACGTGGATGAGGATATAACTAAAAATGTTAAACATGCTATTCAGATGATGAATCCTGGTATAAAAAATACAAACAAACAATTATTCGGAGACCTCTGGCAGAAGTTTGAGTTAGACCAGTCAAATCGTGCCTTTTATTCAACGCCAAATACACGTGTCGCAAATGATCAAGGAGCATTTTCACAGTATCTTTATGGTTACATGCCTAGTGCAAAGGAAGACACACCTGATGGTAATATACAGCGTTTTAAGGATAACAGCGAAGCAAGATGGATTATGATGTAAATTATTGTATTGTTTTTAGTTTTATTTTTATTATCATATATCCAAAACTCAAAATTATATCCTAATTTTTGTGCCGTTGCTTTTTGTTTTAACAAAACAATCTGCTTTTACACTCTTGAAGATTTAAAATTGGTTGAGTAGTACTAAATTTATACCGATAATTTTTCTAAAGGATGTAAATGGTATAAAATTTAAATTTCTTCTTTTAACAAATGATTTTTCTTTAGTAATTCTTCGTTGTTCATTTGATGTATTAAATTTATTTTTATATATTTTTAATTATTATTTAAAGTTTAGTAAAAATAAAATATCAATCAATAATATATAAATGGCTACTTATTCAGGATATACATTTAACAATATGAGTCGAATTGGATTAGATGAATGTTCAACTTCACAAGAAGATATTCAAAATGTCGCATCTTGTAATTATATCACTCAAAACTATTTTGCTTCAGATTGTAGTATGAAAAAACCTATTGAATTAAGTACTACGCAACCAGGTATAATGTATAATGGCGGCTACCAAGTAGGAGCGGGGGGATGTAATATTAATGACTCATCTAAACTTCAAATAGGAACAATTCAAACACATCCACGTTGTCGTATCGATTTATTTCATAGACCATTTGCTACAGTTCCTTATTTAGGTCGTGGTTCTGTAAATCCTGTTATGGAATCTCAAATTCAACAAGGAGAGCAAATAGTTAATAAGCGTAGTGTTAATAATTTAAGTGAAAAAAGTTATATTAAATATCATCAAACTCCTTTATTGCCTGCTGTTAAACAAAAAATTAATAATCCCGCTAATCAAATTGAAAGTGTTGCTTCTGATGGATGGATTCGTGGTGGCGTTCCATCCCGCGAATTAACTCGCGATTCTGATTATTTCAATAAACATTCTACTTATCAATATTCTTAAAACATATAATTATGAAATAGAATCTTTCATGGCAATTTATATAGGATGTATGATATTTCTTATTTTAGATAGTTTTAAGGTTTACAAATAATATTTAAATAGATTTAAATATTATTTGTATACATTAAATAATGTACGACACTAAATTTGAATGTAGATATCACAAAGATGATGTAATTTTAGATACTGATGATGTAACAGAAAACGACATAAGTTTTATACGTAATTATCTTTATAAAGAAGACTTACTAAATATTTTCACTATTGATTATAGTGATAATCAAGAAATTTTTGAAAATTCAATTTATGAATTATACGAAAAAATTAAAAATTGTGAATTTTTAAAAGAACTAATGAAAAAAGCAGCCTCAATTATATTCTTGAGCGATATTAAATATGGATTATGTATTTTATATTCTTATGATTATATGTATATGACGCATAAATGTGTATCTGATTATTTAGATAGTGGAAATATATCTGAAGAAAACAAAAATTTGTTTAAAGATTTTATTAAATAATATTTTATAAATGTATATAAATGGCTTCTACACGTAATAGAAATACTCCTGGAAACTATTGTTTAGAACAAAGACAATATCAAAATTTTTCTAATTATGCATTATATCCAAATTCACAATATGGCGTTGCTTATAATACGAGACTACCTGGAAATGGATTATTGCCCGCTCAAATTCCTTGGAATAAATTATCATATAATGCTCCTGATACTGAATCATTTTTATTTGGAATAAATTCAACAAATTTAGTGAATCCGGCTCCATGTTTTGTTCCAGAAATAACACAATTAGGTTCGACTAATATTTATGAAAAAGAACCTGTTTTAATGCCAGAACCTTTAGTAATGGAAAAAAACCAAAGACCTTTTCCTGTTCCTAATTAAATAATGTAATTAATAATTTAATATATTATTTAGTGAAACGCATATTTTAGACCTTTGGACATTTATATTCTTGAAGATTTACACCATTGAAGATTTAAAATGGCTCACTTTAGAAAAATTATCGGTATAAATTTAGTACTATTCTGCCAATTTTAAATTTTCAAGGGTGTAAAATAAGATAAATATTACTAAATTTAACCGATAATTTTCAAGAATGTAAATGTCCAAATGTGTAAAAGTATGAGATAAATATTATCAGATATTATGTAATTTGGTTTTGAATAATTTTATTAATTGTTATCATATTTATATATTATTTTAGAAATAATATAATTTAAATATTAATTTTAAATATGTTATCATATTTATATAATGAGTAATATAAATGCACAAAATATAATAAGTCAAAATATAAAAGTCACCAATTTAGTAGTGACTAGTATAAATGGTGTTCCTTATATTGCTAATCCATGTAACGACCCATGTAAAAAAGGATATTATGTTCCATGTCAGGATTGTAATTATACAGGTCCTGATGATTGCGACTGTGGTAATACGTGTGATTGGTGTGATGAAGAACCATATGTTCCTGATGAATGTGATTGTTTTATTCCATGTCATAGTGGTGGTGGAGGCGGTGGTGGAAGCGGTTCAACAGGAGCTACTGGATCACAAGGAGCTACTGGATCACGTGGAGCTACTGGATCACGTGGAGCTACTGGATCACAAGGAGCTACTGGGCCACAAGGAGCTACTGGATCACGTGGAGCTACTGGATCACAAGGAGCTACTGGGTTACAAGGAGCTATTGGATCACAAGGAGCTATTGGATCACAAGGAGCTACTGGATCACAAGGAGCTATTGGGTCACAAGGAACTAGTGGATCACAAGGAGCTACTGGATCACAAGGAGCTACTGGATCACAAGGAGCTACTGGATCACAAGGAGCTATTGGTCATACAGGGACAACTGGTTCCCAAGGTGTTATTGGATCAACAGGAGCTCAAGGAGAAACAGGAGCTAGAGGATTAACTGGATATGATGGAATAACCGGTTCTCAAGGCTCAACTGGATCACAAGGTGTAACTGGCTCACAAGGTGTTACTGGTCCTACAGGTTCTCAAGGCGTTACAGGTGTAGAAGGAACTACAGGTTCACAGGGAGCTACTGGTCATATCGGTTCACAAGGAGCAACAGGTTCACAAGGAGTAACAGGTTCACAAGGTGATACTGGTCCTACAGGTTCACAAGGAACAACAGGTTTTCAAGGTGATACAGGTACACAAGGAGTTACAGGTACACAAGGAGTTGCGGGTTCTCAAGGTGCTACTGGTCCTACCGGTTCACAAGGAGCAACAGGTTCACAAGGTGATACAGGATTTAGAGGATCAACAGGTTCTCAAGGAGTTACAGGTTCACAAGGATCAACAGGTATAGAAGGTCCTACAGGTTCCCAAGGTGCTACTGGTCCTATCGGTTCACAAGGAGTAACAGGTTTTCAAGGATCTACAGGATCACAAGGATCTACAGGATCACAAGGATCTACAGGATCACAAGGATCTACAGGTTTTCAAGGATCTACAGGATCACAAGGAGTTACAGGTTTTCAAGGATCTACAGGATCACAAGGAACTACAGGTTCGCAAGGATCTACAGGTTCTCAAGGAACTACCGGTCCTACAGGTTCACAAGGTTCTACAGGTATAGAAGGTCCTACAGGTTCACAAGGTGCTACTGGTCCTATCGGTTCACAAGGAGTAACAGGTTTTCAAGGATCTACAGGATCACAAGGATCTACAGGTTCGCAAGGATCTACAGGTTCGCAAGGAGTTACAGGTTTTCAAGGATCTACAGGATCACAAGGAGTTATAGGTTCACAAGGAGTAACAGGCTTTCAAGGATCTACAGGAACACAAGGTGTAACAGGTTCTCAAGGAACTACCGGTCCTACAGGTTTTCAAGGATCTACAGGATCACAAGGAACTACAGGTTCGCAAGGATCTACAGGTTCTCAAGGAACTACCGGTCCTACAGGTTCACAAGGATCTACAGGTATAGAAGGTCCTACAGGTTCACAAGGTGCTACTGGTCCTATCGGTTCACAAGGAGTAACAGGTTTTCAAGGATCTACAGGATCACAAGGATCTACAGGTTCGCAAGGATCTACAGGTTCGCAAGGAGTTACAGGTTTTCAAGGATCTACAGGATCACAAGGAGTTATAGGTTCACAAGGAGTAACAGGCTTTCAAGGATCTACAGGAACACAAGGTGTAACAGGTTCTCAAGGAACTACCGGTCCTACAGGTTTTCAAGGTTCTACAGGATCACAAGGATCTACAGGTTCGCAAGGAGTTACAGGATCTCAAGGTTCAACAGGTTCACAAGGTTCTACCGGATCTCAAGGAGTTACAGGTCCACAAGGAGTAACAGGTTTTCAAGGATCTACAGGATCACAAGGATCTACCGGTCCTACAGGTTCACAAGGATCTACAGGTATAGAAGGTCCTACAGGTTCACAAGGTGCTACTGGTCCTATCGGTTCACAAGGAGTAACAGGTTTTCAAGGTTCTACAGGATCACAAGGATCTACAGGTTCGCAAGGAGTTACAGGTTCACAAGGAGTTACAGGTTCGCAAGGAGTTACAGGATCTCAAGGTCCTACCGGATCTCAAGGAGTTACAGGTTCACAAGGAGTAACAGGTTTTCAAGGATCTACAGGATCACAAGGATCTACAGGTTCGCAAGGAGTTACAGGTTCGCAAGGAGTTACAGGTTCGCAAGGAGTTACAGGTTCGCAAGGAGTTACAGGATCTCAAGGTTCAACAGGATCACAAGGTTCTACCGGATCTCAAGGAGCAACAGGTTCTCAAGGAGTTACTGGTCCAACAGGTTCTCAAGGAGCAACAGGTCCTACCGGATCACAAGGTCTAACAGGTTCACAAGGAGTAACAGGTTTTCAAGGATCTACAGGTTCACAAGGTCCTACAGGTTCACAAGGTGCTACTGGTCCTACAGGAACTCAAGGAGCAACAGGTTCACAAGGTGCTACTGGTCCTACAGGATCTCAAGGAGCAACAGGTCCTACCGGATCAAAAG
>Ga0255209_1000112_pt1 | contig 36737 bp, 39 predicted proteins | sample Miss_Miss_RepC_8_FD_183026 | JGI IMG/M metagenome (GOLD analysis project Ga0255209, IMG submission 183026) | Freshwater microbial communities from Mississippi River, Louisiana, United States - Miss_Miss_RepC_8d | ecosystem: Environmental > Aquatic > Freshwater > River | place: USA: Louisiana...
ATTTATCTTTATGATCTTTTTGCATTATAACTTTAGAAACTAATCCCATATCTTCAATTGTTCTGCCAAAAATTCCAACCTGATCGAGTAAAAAAGATAATCTTAAAGCTCCGCTTCTTGAGACTAACCCATAAGATGGCTTATAACCAATCACTCCACAATATGATGCTGGTCTAATAACGGATCCATTTGTTTGAGATCCGATTGCAACTGGTGCCATAAATGAAGCAACTGCTGCTGCAGAACCACTTGAGGATCCGCCTGGTGTTCTAGAATAATCATGAGGGTTGGTGGTTTTTCCAGGATCAAAATAGGCAAGTTCAGTTGTTACAGTTTTTCCCATAATAATAGCACCCGCATTCTTAAGAAGTCTTACTACCTCTGCTTCATCTCTTGTGCGATGACCATCTTTTAAAGTTGTTCCATAACCCGTAGGCATATCATCAGTTTTGAAAATATCTTTAATGGCGACCGGTAATCCATGCAAAGGTCCAAGAGGTTTTCCAGATAATCTCCAATCATCTGCTTCTTTAGATTTTTCTAGAAATGATTTTTTATCAAAAAAAGCCCAGGCATGGACTTTTTTTTCAAACTCTTCAATTCTTTCAATAAAACTATTTGCAACTTCTATTGATGAAAGTTCGCTGTTTTTAATTTTATCAATAATTTGTTTAGCGGATAAAAAACAGGTTTTCATTTGATATTATTTTTAATAAAAAAAATTAATCAAAAAGATACTTTGGCAACCAAGTTGAGAGACCTTGGAAATTGTACAATAACAACATTGCAAAAATAACCATAAATATAAATGGATATCCGCCTTTGAAAATCTCTTGCAAACTTACTCTATCTCCTTGTACCCCTTTTAAATAAAACGCTGCCATTGCCATAGGTGGCGATAAGAATGATGTTTGCAAATTAAGACCAATTAAAATTCCAAAGAAATAAGGATCTATTCCATAATATTTTACTAGAGGTAAAAATATGGGAACAAAGATAATTATAATTTCTGTCCACTCCAATGGCCAACCTAAAATAAAAATTATTATTTGCGTGACTACTAAAAATTGCCAAGGTTCAAGGTTAAGTGATTTAAAGAATGCATCAAATATTTCCTGTCCTCCTAAATAGGCGAAAACTGATGCAAAGGATGAAGATCCCACGAATAGCCATATGATCATGGTGCTTGATCTTGCAGTTAAATAAATTGAATCTTTAAACATATTCCAATTCATAGTTTTATAGAAAAATGCAAGCCCAATTGCTCCTACCGCACCAACTGCTGCAGCCTCTGAGGCGGTTGCAAGTCCACCAAGAATAGATCCTAGGACTAAAACTATAATTAAAAATAATGGTAAAAAAGACACCACAAGATCTTTATAAATTTTTGCTCTTGGAGGTATCTCGCTTAATTTTGGTTTTGGAGCTAGTTTTGGATTTAACGATGCGGCTATAATTACATAAATTATATAAAGACCAGCCAACATTAAACCTGGTAGCATAGCTGCCGCAAATAATCTTAAAGGAGATAGCGCTGCCACAACTGCATAAACAATAAACATAATGCTAGGTGGAATTAAAATTCCTAAACATCCACCCGCAGTTACTACACCTGAGGCAAATTGTTTGTTATAACCATTATTCACCATTGCTGGCCAAGCTAATAATCCCATTAATGTTACAACGGCACCTACAATTCCTGTGGCTGTTGAAAATATTGCACAAGTAATTAAGGATGCAACAGCAAGAGAGCCTGGAAGTTTGTAAGTTGCAACTCTAATTGCATTAAATAATCTTGCAACAATTCCAGCTTTTTCAACAATGTATCCCATAAATAAAAAAAGTGGGATTGCGATCAACACATGGTTCTCCATGGTCGAAAAAGCATTTTTTACAATTAAGTCGAATATTCTATTTCCAAAAACACCTACCTCCGCAAATAACTTCGTATCAAAAAATGCGTAATAGCCAAATATGACTGACATTGCTAGCAATGTGAATGCCATTGGAAAACCTAGAAGAATTATAAACACGAACAACGTAACTTGAAGTAAACCAACCCAATTAGCTGTTGTAAGATTTGCTGCCCATTCCATATTTCTTTATACTAATCCTTTCACGCTCTCACCTTTTTGAATTTTTCTTAAAATCATTTTTTCTGTTTCTTCAACATCGTTAATTCTCTCAGGCCACTTACCTTCTTTAATACAAATAATACATCTAAAGATCTCTGAAATTCCAATAATTACTAAAAGTAAACCGGCTATAGGTATTAAACTTTTGCTGAAATAAACTTGAATTTGAGCTGGGCTATTCCAGCTTGTTTCATGAACTATCCAAGCTTTTTTTGCATAAAAATATCCTGCATAAGTTAAAGCAAAAACACCTGGAACATAAAAAATAATATATAAAAATAAATCTAAAGCTCCTTGAGCTCTTTCTGATAATTTATTGTAGTACATGTCTGCTCTAACATGTGATTTAGTACTAATTGCAGAGGCGCCCCCCATCATAATTAAAGCTCCATACATCTGAATTGTAAAATCAAATGCCCAAAGAGTAGGAGCATTAAAGAAATACCTCATTATCACTTCATACATAACTGCAGCGGTAAGAACAAAAACGCACCAAGCGAACGCTCTTCCAATCCAAACCACAAACTGATCTGCAAAATTAATATATGACTTCAATTAATCCCCCTTATGATAAAAAAAAAGGGGTGCTTAGCACCCCTTTTTAATTATATTTTCTTAATTTATACTTTAACGTTAGCTGGATCGCCGAAAGTATTTCTAAAAGCAATAGAATAATCTGGCTGATTAAGTAATAAATACTTCATCACAGATTTTGCATATGCTTTTTGAGAGTCAACGATTTTTTTGAATAAAGCATCCTTAGCAGAAAAATCAGCTATAACTTTATCCCAGGACTTCATTTGCTCTGCCAAAATATCTTTTGGTGTAGCAAAAGGTTTAACGCCCGACTCTGTAACTAATTTATTTAGGTCATCAGAGTATCTCTTAAGAGCATACCAATAATTATCAGTATTTGCTGCTTCTGCCGCAATTCTTAAAATGTTCTGATGTTGTTTAGATAAGCTATCAAATTTCTTTTTATTGAAAGTTATCTCAAACATTTCTTGTGATTGATGGAAACTACCTAATGAATAAAATTTAGAAACGTCTTGCATTCCAAAATTTCTGTCAGAAGATGGGTTGTTAAATTCAGCTGCATCAATCAAACCTGTTTTCATTGCAGGCTGAATTTCTCCGCCTGGCAACTGAAGAACTGTCATACCAATACCTTGAAGAACGTTTGTTGCTAAACCAACAGTTCGGTATTTCATACCTTTGATATCAGCTAAGCTTTTAAGTTCTTTTTTAAACCAACCAAATGGTTGAGCTGGCATTGGCATTGCAAAGAAACCTACGTAGTCTAACTTTGTAGCTTTTAAAGTTTCTTCATATAAAGCTCTTCCTCCACCGTACTCAATCCATCCCATTAACTCTTGAGATGAGAAACCGTAAGAAGGACCAGTTCCAAATAATGAAGACGCAGGGTTTTTACCGTACCAATAAGCTGTAACCGTATGACCGGCATCAACAACACCTGTGCTAACACCATCAGCGATTTCAGCAGTTTTTAATACTGCGTTTACTGGAAGAACTTCAATTTTTAATGTTCCACCAGATAAAGCCTCAACTTTTTGAGCATACTGCTTATTCATAGTAAAGAATGGATCAGCATCAGCTGGACCCCAAGCAGATTGCATTTTTAAAGTCACTGCACTTTGCGCAACCGAAATATTTGGCATCGCCAAAGCAGTTGCTGCAACAGCACCTGTGGCTGCAGCGGCTTTAAAAAACTTACGTCTTGAAGTTTTTTTAGACTCCAATGACGTAACTTCGTTTTTTAGTTTTGTCATTTATTTTCCCTTATTTGTTAATTAACGAGGTCAGATATAATCAAAAATATCAAAAAGAGTCTCCTATAAAAATTTACAAATATGCCAATATATTAATCATTGAAACAACTTAAGATTGTATTAAGTTTTATCTTTCCTTAAATTAATTTAACAACTATTAAACCCTTTAATTTTCATGAATAACGAACTTATAATTTTAGTTAAAATAATCTTAATTGACCTTGTTCTCTCAGCGGACAACGCGATTATTATTGGGATGGCGGCTTCTCAATTTGATAATCAAATTAGAAAAAAAGTTTTGATTTACGGTACAATTGCTGCGGTTGTTTTTAGAATTATATTTGCTGGACTAACGGCCTTTTTATTAAAATTTCACGGTATCAAAACCGCAGGAGCACTCATGTTGTTTTGGGTAGTCTACAAATTGTATGTCGATATTCTTCAAGAAAAAAATGACAATGAAAATTTACATAAATTTAATGTTCAAGAAAGTGAAAAGAGTAAATTAGGAAAAGCAATTTTTACAATTCTACTTGCAGATTTTTCATTAAGCTTAGATAATGTTATAGCTGTAGCAGGAGCTGCTGGAGATCATTACGTATTATTAGTATTTGGTTTAATGCTATCGATTATACTAATGGTGACGTTAGCAAATTTTATTTCACTTTATATTAAAAAATACAAATGGATCGGTTGGCTTGGTTTATTATCTATTCTATGGGTTGCTTTTGACTTGCTCTATCAAGATTATAAATATTTCTTTTTATAAAAAATCTTAATTCACTTGATCTTTTGGTTTTTTCCCTTGAAAAAAATTCTCTAAGTTATCAATTGCTCTGTTGCCCATATCAATTCTTGTTCTAATAGTCGCACTTCCTAAATGAGGAAGTAAAAAAAGATTATTTAATTTTAAATATTCAGGATTAATTTTAGGTTCACCATTATAAACATCCAGACCTAAAGCAAAAACTTTTCCACTCTTCATTGCTTTTATCATGGCAGTATCATCAATAATATCCCCTCTCGCTGCATTTGTAACTACAGCTCCGTCAGGTAAATAATTAATTGATTGTTCATTAACTAAGTTCGTGGTCTCTTTAGTTGCTGGGCAATTAATTGATAAAAATTCACTGTTATTAAATAACGACTTAATATTATCATGATAAATTGCTCCCTCTTCTAAGTCGGCGGCTAATTTTGTTCTATTATGATAATGAATTTCCATACCAAAACCTCGCGCACGTTTTGCAACTGCTCTGCCAATTCTTCCCATGCCAAGAATCCCTAATTTTCTATTAGACATTTGTTTTCCAAGTAAAAAATCTGTTTTCCATGACCAACTTTGTTCTTCAGCAAATTTTCTTCCCTCATAGGCTCTGCGCGAAGCTCCTAATAAAAGTAAAATCGAAATATCAGCTGTTGCCTCTGTTAAAACTTCTGGGGTGTTCGTTACAACTATTCCTTTTTTTGCTGCAGCATCAATATCAATATTTCCAAAACCAACAGCATAGTTTGCGATAATTTTTACTTTATTTGAAAGTTTATCAATTGCAGATGTATCTATTTTATTTGTCCCAAAACATAAAATACCATCACAGTCTTTTGATAACTCAACAATATCTTCGGTCGTGTAAGGTTTTTCTTCTTTATTCAACTTTACATCAAATAATTTTTTAACACGCTCTTCGGTTTCTTTTAATAAATTTTTTGTAACTAAAACTTTTTTTTTCATAATAAATTTATTGCCGTAGGTTTACTTCCACCTGTGTACCAATTTAAAATTTCTATAGTATGTACAATGGGTATTTTTGTTCCTGACGAAATTTGGGTCATACATCCAATATTTCCAGTTGAAATAAAGTCAGGTCTTACTTTATCAATATTTGAAACTTTTCTTTTTAGTAGCTCTGAAGCCATTTCATCTTGTAGTAAATTATAAGTTCCAGCCGAACCACAACATAAATGACCATCGGGTATCTCAACTATTTCATTGCCAGTTTTTTTTAATAAATCCATTGGCTGTTTATGAATTCTTTGTCCATGTTGCATTGAACATGCTGAATGGTAGGCAATTTTAAATTTTTTTTCCTGATTAATATAATTCAATTTAATATTTTTTCCTAAATATTCGGTTACATCCTTTGCAAGCGATGAAACTATTTTTGCTTTTTTTCTAAGTTCTTTATCTGGGTGATCTCTAAAAATATAACCGTAATCTTTTAATGTAGTTCCGCAGCCTGAAGTGGTTACTAAAATTGCATCAAGACTCTTTTCTTCATACCATTTAAACCATGAATTTATATTATTTATAAAAGATTTATGAGCTAAATTTTCTTTGCCTAAATGATGGTTTAGTGAGCCACAACAATCAACCTGTTTTGGTACAATCACCTCAACTCCATGCCTATTCAATATCTCAATTGTTGCATCGTTAATTTGTGGAGAAATAACTCTCTGTACACAGCCTGTAAGTAAAGCAACTCTTGCATAAGTTTTTCCAACTGGTGAGTATATTTCCTTGTTTTCCTGTTTGGATTTTGGAAAAGAATTTGGCATATATTTCAACATATTTTTAATTTTTTTTGGGAATAAAAATCTGAAAGGATAAAATAATCTAGCCGAGTAACCAGCCATTCTAAATAAAGTTGGGCTTGGTAAAATTTTGGAAAGCAAACTTCTAATAAATCTATCAAACAAAGGTCTAACAAAAGTTTTTTCTATATGATTTCGCGCATGATCTACGAGATGCATATAATTAACACCTGAAGGACAAGTGGTCATACAAGAGTAACATGATAAACATCGATCAATATGCTTTGCTATTTTTTCATTAGCTGGCTTATCATTCTCCAGCATATCTTTAATTAAGTAAATTCGGCCACGCGGACCATCAAGCTCATCTCCTACAATTTGATAGGTTGGACAAGTTGCATTACAAAATCCACAATGCACACATTTTCTTAAAATTCCATCTGCAGAGGTAATATTGCTATCTTGAAGTTGTTTTTTTGTAAAATTTGTTTGCATTATATTCCTGAATACATTTTTCCTGGATTTAAAATCTTTTTTGGATCAAAACTCTCTTTAATCTTTAAAGACAAAACTTTAATATTCTCATCGACAGTTGTCAAAAAATCTTCTTTTATGCGCATATGATTAGGTGCCTTAATAATTGTCATGTGCCCGGCTAGTTTCGTAACTTCTGTTCTTAGTTGTCTCAGTAGTACGCTATCATTTTCTGGTATTTCAGCCCAAATTAAATTACCCGCCCAATCCACTACATATTTTAACTCTTCATTCTCAAATTTATTTATAAACTGATCTGTATTCACTGGTGGCAAAATTATTTTTGCAACTATATTTTTACTATTATTAAAAAATTGCAGATCCGTTGTATTTTTCCAAAAAATTCTTGATTGATAGTTTTCAAGAACTGAGATTGTTTTTTTATATTCATCAAATAATTTTTTTAAAGTATTAATTCTTTCAACCACTGAAATTTTTGGTCCTTCAAGACGTATGGCTGTAATGGAGGTTGTTGTGTCTAAATCGTTTAATTTAAAAAATTTTGACATTTTTGCTGGATAAAAACATGCGCCAGAAATTTCAACAGAGGTTTGCATTGATTTTGAAAAAATATTTAAAGCTTTTTTTAAATTAATATTATTAACCAATAAAGTTTGGCTTTCTTCATTTTTTGGCTGAACTTTCAGCACAATCTCAGTCAAAGCAACTAAAGTTCCATACGATCCAGTTATAAGTTTACTCACATCGTAACCTGTTACATTTTTAACAACTGTCCCTCCTGATTTTACAATTTCACCTTTGCCATTTATTCCTCTAAATCCTAAAATATGATCTCTTAAAGCGCCCGCTCTAAATCTACGTGATCCTGATAAATTACAAGCAACAGCCCCACCAACAGATCCTTTGTTACTTTGCCCGGCATATAAAAAACCCATATCAGGTGGTTCAAAGGATAATTCTTGATTTTTTTTATCTAACTCAATTTCAACCAATGCAAGGGGTGTGCCTGCTTTTACTTTAATGTACAGCTCTTCTGGAAAATATTCGATAATTCCACTTAAATTTTTTAAATGCAAAGATTTAGAGCACTGAATTAATCTGCCTATTGATTTCGAATTATGTCCTGTAATTTCAATTGGAACTTCTTCAGAATTACAATTTTTAATAAAATCGGCAACCTCATTTTCGCTTGATAGCGAATAAATTTCTGGCATTAAAATCTTGGGATATCTTTAAACTTTGTATCTCCTTTATGAACATGCATTTTACCGCCCTCTGCACAACGGTGAAGAATTGGATATACCTTACCTGGATTCAAAAGAGATTTTTCATCAAATGCTTGTTTAATATTTAGTTGCTGCTGAATATCTTCATCGTTAAACATTTCACACATTAAATCTCTTTTCTCGATTCCAACACCATGCTCTCCAGTTAATACGCCCCCTACTTTTACACAATATTTTAAAATATCTGCGCCAAATTTCTCAGCTCTCTTCAGTTCACTTTTAATATTTGAATCAAACATGATCAAAGGATGTAAATTTCCATCCCCTGCATGAAAACAATTTGCAACTCTTAAGCCATGTTTTTGTGAAAGCTTAGTAATTTCTTTCAGGACTTCGGCTAATTTTTTTCTAGGAATTGTTCCATCCATACATAAATAATCAGGCGACATATCACCAATTGCAGGGAATGCTGCTTTTCGTCCAAGCCAGAACCTTAATCTTTCTTCATCATTTTTGCTTATACGCAAATATGTGGATTTATTTTTCTTAGCAATTTCTTCTACTCTTTTTATTAAAATATTTACTTCACTTTCAGTTCCATCTAACTCAACAATTAAAATTGCTTCTACGTCTTTCGGATAACCAGCCTTGGCATAATTGTCTGTGGCTTTTATTAAAGGCTTGTCCATTATTTCCATTCCTGCAGGGATAATCCCTCCTGAAATTATATCTGAAACACATTGGCCAGAATCTTCTACGCTTTGAAAACCTAAAAGCAGAGCTTTGACTGACTGCGGTTTTTTTAAAATTTTAACTGTCACTTCTGTTAAAACTCCAAGTAACCCCTCTGACCCAGTGATTAAACCTAACAGATCATAGCCTTCAGATTCTAATTTTTTTCCACCAAATCTCATAATCGTTCCATCCATCAGAACAATTTCAACGCCAAGAACGTTATTAGTTGTGGTTCCATATTTTAATGAATGAACTCCTCCAGAATTCTCCGCAATATTTCCTCCAATTGAACAGGCGATTTGACTTGAAGGATCTGGCGCATAATAAAAACCATTATGCTCAACAGCTTTTGTTAGAGATAAATTGGTAACCCCAGGCTGAGTAACAACACACCTATTTTCAAAATCAATTTCTAAAATTTTATTGAATTTACTAAGACCTAACAAAACGCAATCTGCTAAAGGCAATGCTCCACCAGAAAGACCTGTGCCAGATCCTCTTGGAACAACCTTAATATTATTTTTATGACAATATTTTAAAATATCACTAACTTCTGCTGTGTTTTCAGGAAGAACAACGGCCATTGGTTTTTGTTTATAAGCACTTAATGCATCTGTCTCATAGGGAGTTATTCCCTCTGGATCTGAAATAATATTAATTGAATTTGTAAATTTTTTTAAATCACGAACAATACTTTCTTTATCGTTTAAAACTGATTGATCAATTTTAGGCATTGCTAGTGTGGACATACTTCAAACTTATATTATTTTAGTTGATATATATAGGTATTTACGAATTAAAAAAAAACTTTATTTGACAACAGTTTTTTTAATTTTTTCTAAAGCTTTTTCAATATTTTCATATGAATTAGCAAAACTAAATCTAACAAAATCTTTAGCAGATTTACCAAAGCTAACGCCTGGGATAATTGCAACACCCGCTTCATTTAAACATTTATCCGCAAACTCATTACCATTCATTCCTGTCCCACTAATATTGGGAAATACATAAAAAGCTCCACCGGGATTATTACAAGTAATGCCTTTAATACTATTCAACCCATCCACAATTAATTTTCTTCTTCTATTAAACTGACTCATCATTTCATCTAAAAATTCATGGGGTCCATCTAATGCAGCAAGACCTGCAATTTGAGTTGAGGCACAAGGGCATGAGTGATCGTTTACACATAATCTAGTAATATCTTCAATTATTTTTTCTGGCCATACACTCCAGCCTAAACGCCAACCCGTCATTGCGTACGTTTTACTCCACCCATCTAAAACAATTAAGCGGTCAAAAAGTTCTGGATAATTAAAAAAAGAAGGCATTTTTTTATTATCATAAATTTGTCTGCTATAAATTTCATCGCTTAAAATTGCAACGTCTGGAAATTTCTTTAAACCAACAACAAGTTTATCAATTTGCTCTCTTTCAATAAGACCGCCTGTAGGGTTTTGTGGATTATTAATAATAATTAAACGTGTCTTATCATTTATTAATTTTAAAACTTCTTCGGCTTTAAAAGAAAAATTATTTTTCTCACTTAGATACATTGGTACTGCTTTTGCGCCCGAGTAATTAATCATTGATTCATAGATTGGAAATCCAGGTTCTGGATAAATAATTTCTGTACCTGGTTGACCAAACATTAGCATTGCAAAAAACATTGTGGGTTTTCCTCCTGGCATAATGACTACCCTTGCTGCATCAACGTTTGCGCCATACATTTTTTTTATATGACGGGATACCCCTTGTCTTAATTCTAAAAGACCATTAGCTGGGGTATAACCATGAAAACCATCGTCTAAGGCTTTTTTTGCAGCATCAACAATATGTTTTGGAGTTCTAAAGTCAGGCTGACCTATCCCTAGATTAATTATTTCTTTCCCTTGAGCTTCTAAAGCCTTAGCCTTTGCAAGAACAACAAAGGCATTTTCAGTGCCTAGTTTAAAAAGACTATTTGCTAGTTTCATTTTTTTCTGAAAATTACTTTATCTCTGGTAATTTCTTTTACGCTTCTGCAACCCATTAGAGTCATTCCTCTTTTAATTTCAGCATGCATAATTTTAAGTATTGCTTCGACACCAGCCTGACCTCCGGCTGATAACGCATATAGATAACCCTTACCGAATGAACATGCTTTTGCCCCAAGAGCTAAAGCTTTTAAAACGTGAGTACCTCTTCTAACTCCACCATCTAAAATTACATCCACTTTATCACCCACAGCATCAACAATATCTGCCAGAACATCAAATGGTGACATCGAGGCATCTAGCTGTCTTCCACCATGATTTGAAATCATAATTGCAGTGGCACCTATATCTACTGCTTTTTTTGCATCCTCAACTGAGACAATTCCTTTAATAGCAAAAGCTCCTTTCCATTTTTTTGCAACATATTCTGCATCTTTCCAATTCATCGTTGGATCAAATTGACTGTTAATATAATTAATCACTGATGTTTCTATGGATTGCCCATCTTTTTCAGTATGTGGAAGATTGGGTAACTTAAATCTTTCATGCATTAAATAATTTAAAGTCCATTCAGGATGTAATGCAAAACTTATCAAACTTGCTAAAGTTAATTTTGGTGGTGTTGTAAAACCAGTTCTATGATCGCGCTCTCTGTTTCCTGCAACAATTGTATCCACCGTTAAACATAATGCTTTAAAATTAGCTCGTTGACATCGCTCTACTAAATTATCAGTAAGACCTCTGTCTTTATGAATATAAAGTTGAAATAATTTTGGACCGCTAGTTAGATTGCCAACTTCTTCAATGCTAGTGGTTGCAATGGTCGACATTCCAAAAAATGTACCAAATTTTTCTGCAGCTCTTGAAGTCGCCTTCTCTCCATCATGATGATATAATCTGTGCATCGCTGTTGGTGCAAGAAACAGTGGCATGTCTATTTTTTGTCCAAAAACAGTAGTGGACATATCAACTGAACTCACATCCCTCAAAACGCTTGGAACTAAGTCACAATCATTAAATGCAGAAGTATTTCTTTTTAGAGTAACCTCATCATCAGCGCCGCCATCAATGTAATTAAAGATTGGCGAGGGGAGTCTTTTTTTTGCTAACTTTCTAAAATCATCAACATTAAAACATCTAGCTAATGACATTATAAATTTTTAGAAATTTTTTTGAAAACCGATACTGTAATTATTTGCGCCTGGGTTTTTATTTCCTAAACTAGCATTTGAAATATGACTATAAGAAATTCCGATATTAGCTGTTGGACTTAGGTTTAAAGCAGCTCTAACTTGAGATTTAAATTCAATTGCATGTCCTAAATCTTTTCCATCACCTTTTCCATAAACTCCAGGAGTAAAGCTTGGGCTAATCAAAATAGAGTTATTTGCTAGTTTATAATCTATACGAACGCCAGCATATCCGTACTTTGCTTTATCTTCTGTTAATAAAAATCCAATGACAGGCTTAAAGTCGCCAATTGGAGAGCCAAATAATTTTCTATCTGAATCATAATCTAACTGAAACATTGCAGCCTTTTTTTTATCATCACTATGATCAAAATTTCCAATGGAGTAAGTAAAACCTTCCGATCGAGCAGTCGAAATAGAAGTTAACAATAAAGTAACTATTGATAAGGATTTAATAAATTTTGAATACATTTTATGAGCCTTTATTTAATAAAATTAGCGGAAATGCAATAAAGATTCTTACCTTTTTTTATTGTTATTCAATCTGAATATTAAAAACCCACCAATCATAAAGATAATAAAAGGCAATAACCACAAGCTTAGACTATTAAAATTAAACCTTGGATTATAGACAATCCATTCTCCATATCGACTTATTAAAAATTCGTAAATCTGCTTTTCGTTTTCTCCATTATCTAATTTCTTAGATATTAATTTTTTTAAATCAATTGCAAAATCAGAATTTGATTCATGAATTGATTGCCCCTGACAAACGATACATCTAATATTTTTATAGATTTTATTTTTAAGATCCTCATTTGCATGAACAATATTCAAAGATAAAATAAATAATATAATTACAAAAAAAAATTTTTTCATTATTTTTTTAGCTGTAAAATTTTATTAACGACATCTTCATTGATTGGACCAATATGCTTGAAAATTATTTTCCCTTTTTCTACAACGTAGGTCTCTGGAACTCCATAGGCTCCTAATAGAATTGCAAATTCACCCTTTTTATCAATACCAATTATACTGTAAGGATTTCCATATTTTTTTAAAAAATTTTTAGCATTTTTACTTTCATCTTTATAATTAAGACCAATAATATTAATTTTATTTTTATCCTTTAGACTCATTAAGAAAGGATGCTCAATTTGACAAGGAACACACCATGATGCCCAAATATTTAAAACAATAAAATCCTTATTAGCCCATACACTGGTATCAAGTTTTGTATTTTTATTAAAAAGATCCTCTAAAATAAATTGAGGAAGTTTTTTTCCAATCATTTGATTGGGTTGATAAGTTTTGTCAGAATTAAGAACTTTTAAAAAAAGAATAAAAATTATAATAATTGTAACTCCAAGAATTATAATTTTATATTTATTGTTCATTTCGAATTCTAAAAGTTTGATAAATTCCACCAAATGCAATTAATAATATAGAAAGCCAAATCCAAAACATTAAAGGCTTATAGTAAAATCTGACCATAATTTTATCTTTCTCAAACTCAGATAAATTAATTGCAAAATAGTAATCTGTAATTAGGTTTGATCTAATACTTGTCTCGGAAGTAAATTGAACAGGTTGGTCATATTTCCTAATTGAAGGAGATAATTCTACTTGTTTATCGTTCAAGGTTACTAAAAAATTACCAAAAACCTCGTCATAATTTTCTTTTTTGACTTTATTAATGCTTTTAAATTTAATAAGAAATTCTTGAATTTTAATTTCATCCCCAACTTTCATAGCAGTATTAATCTCTTTGGATAAATAGGCGTTAACGAATATTGAAAAAATTAATACTCCAAAACCAAGGTGGGAAATTAATCTGCCAAGATTTACACTTAATTTTTTTTGAAAAATCCAATCAAAAATAACGGAAACTATTAAATAAATTGAAAATAATAACCCCAAAATTAAAGTTATATCCTTATAATCAAATAGCCAAAAAATAATTATTAAACAAATCACAACTGAAGTTGGAAAAAATATTTTAAAATTTTTTATTTGTGAAAATTTATCTTCTTTATTCCAGCTTAGAAGTGGACCGTGGGACATAAAAAATAAGAAGACAAATAGAAAAGGAGCTAAAATGGTATGGTAATAAACTGGACCCACTGAAATACTTTTTCCACTAATTGCATCTAAAATAATAGGATAAACTGTACCAACTAAAACTACTGAGAGAAAAAAAATTAAAAAACAATTGTTAATTAAGATGAAATTATCTTTTTGTAAAAATGAATATTCTCCAGAAAAATTTTTTCTTGGAGATTTAATAATAAAAATAGTTAAGGAATAAAAAGAAATTAGTAAAATTGCACTTAAAATATAAACCCCTCTATAAGGATCATTTGCAAAAGCATGGACTGAGTTTAATACTCCAGATCTGACAAGAAAAGTTCCAAGCAAACTCATTATAAAAGTAAATATAGAAAGTAATGCTGTCCAAGAATGTAGTTTATCTTTTTTATAAGTTACAATATTAGAATGAATTAAAGCAGTTGCAGCAAGCCATGGCATTAATGATGCATTCTCGACTGGATCCCAAAACCAATATCCTCCCCAACCTAGTTCATAATAAGCCCAAAAAGATCCAAGGCCAATTCCAATGGTAAGTAAAGACCAAGGAAGAATAATCCAAAAGTTTGCAATCTTGCTCCATGATTTATCAAAACTATTTGTTGCCAAACCTGCAAGAGCAAAACTAAAAACTAAGGAAAAACCAACATAACCGAAATATAAAAATGGTGGATGGATTGCAAGTAATGGATCTTGCAGAATAGGATTTAGTCCAAGACCCTGTAATGGTTTTGGATCAATTTGATCGAAAGGATTGGAGGTAAAAATTAAAAAAATTAGAAAAATAAAAATTAATATAGATTGAAAAAAAACTGTATAAAATTTTAACTTGTCATCGATAGTTGTTCTTGCAAAAATAAATGAGAATAATGAAAGTATTAATATAAATAATACCATACTGCCTTCATGGTTACCCCAAGCTCCGGATATTTTATAAATTAGAGGTTTTGTGGTGTGTGAATTTTTATAAACGGCCACATTAGAAAAATCAGAAATAACAAAGCAATATACTAAAATTATAAATGAAATTAATAAAAGAAAAAAAATACTGTCATTAAAAAAATTAATGATTTTTAAATTTTTAAAATCATTATTCTTTATTCTTTTAACTAGGTAAACAATTAGTAAAACATTAAATAATGCTGAAAAAAACAAAGCTAAATTGCCTATAGCACCAGCCATAATGTTATTTGTTTAATTTATTTTTTTTCAAACTATTAGCAACCTCTGGAGGCATATAATTCTCATCGTGTTTTGCAAGAATTGAGCTTGCGACAAAATATTTTTTATCTTTTAGAATACCCTCAGTGACTGCACTTTTTCCTTCAATAAATAAATTTGGCAATAAACCAGTATATTCTACAAAAATTTCATTTTTTAAATCAGTAATTACAAAAGAATAAGTGTTTTTATTTTTCTTTAGAGAGCCTTCTTTGACTAATCCACCAATTCTAATTTTATTAGTGGGATTTGTAGATAAATTTTTTATTTCTTGAGGTGAATAAAAATAAACTACATTTTTTTGCAGGTTACTATAAACAAAATAAAATACTATTGACGCTACAAGTGTAATAACAAAAAAAAATTTCAATCTAATTTTCGAAGATTTGCTAAAAATCATAATCGTATTTAAACAAATTTTTTTTAGAGGATATCGGGACTTATTTATATATTAAACTAAAATCTATTAGCTTCCTGTGAAACAGAAACTTCGGTGGCTTTTTCTGCCTGATAAAGATGCTCAATATTCTTAATAGAATTTAATTTTTTAACTGAAACGTAGTAAAGAAAAATTAATGAAAAAGTAGCAAATGCATAGGATAGCCAAATGTACAATCCGTAACCACCCATATTTAAAAATTCTAAAATCATTTTTTATTAACTCTAAAATTTATAATTTCATACTTATACCTAATCAAGAAAATAATTAACGATAAGATGCAAAAACAGAAAAACATAATAAGTAATGGAGCTAACATTGAACTATGAATGGTGGGTGCGGCAGTTAGTGTAATGCTTGCCGGTTGATGAAGTGTGTTCCACCATACAACTGAAAATTTAATAATAGGAATATTTATCAATCCTACTATCCCTATAATATTAGTAATTTTTTCAGCTAAATTATAATTTTTTATTAATGACCACAACGATACATACAAAATATAACTAATTACTAAAATAAACATCGAAGTTAATCTGCCATCCCAAGTCCAAAAAGTTCCCCACGTTGGGTAACCCCACAATGATCCTGTCACAATAGAAATAAGAGAAAAAACTAACCCAATAGGGGCTAGACTTTTTGCATAAACTGAAAAAACTCTAATTTTAAAAATTAAACTTACAAATGATGAGACCCCAATAATTAGAAAAATAAATAAAGCAATCCACGAGGAAGGTACATGAACATACATAATTCTCACCGTATCTTTTTGTAGATAATCGATTGGAGAAAGAACTAATGCTAAAATTAAACCTACAATAAGTGTTAAGACAAAAATTGTTTTTAACCAAAAAATACTATTATTTGCTAAATTAAAAAAAGTCCTTGGTTTAAATATTCCAAACATTTTAGATTAATTTTTTTACTACAAGTTTGGGAAGATTAGAAGTTTACCTAACTGAGATAAGGGAGATTGGGGATCAAAATAACTCAGTTAGGTATTAAATATAATTTAATAAATTAATCTGTCCAAGGTTTGCGTTAAAATTGTTTTAATTAAGGCAGTAAAAAGTAGAACTAATTAGATGGCTTAAAGTAAAGATTTCCTCTTTTTCCCTTAAATATCTCGTTAACTAAAGGATGTCTCACGGGCTCATTTGGATCATCACCTACTAAATTTTGTTCTGAAACATAAGCCTCGTAGGTAATCTCATCGTTCTCTGCTAATAAGTGATAGAAGGGCTGATCTTTTCTAGGTCGAGCAGCTTTTGGAATTGATTGATACCACTCTTCTGAATTATTAAATTGAAAATCCACATCATAAATCACTCCTCTAAAATCAAACAAACGGTGTCTAACCACCTCTCCAATTGAGAATTTAGCTTTGTTTAGTTTTTTTTCTAACATGTAAATTTAAAGTAGTGATTCTTGTAAAAAATTCAATAGGTCACTGTATTGTATCAAGATACATCTTAAGTCTAATTCCTTTTTTTCCTTTAGTTGTTGCATAAATTGGAAAATAGTTATCCCCAACAATTCCAAAATAAAGATCCACTATAAATTGTTCAGGGGTATTTGGATCCCCTGGAATATGACCGGATATTGGCTGATAAGTTAAAATACACTTATTTAATTTTCCTTTATAGTTAGAAAAAACCGAGTCAAAATCTAACTGAGTATTCTCTTTTTTCATGATCAAATAATAAAAAATATTACCATCAAAAACTTTGATTTTTTTATTACAATCGAGGTTTTTTTTATCAATTAAAAATAATTTTTTAACTGCAAATATAGGATCAATCACACCAAAATAATCCTCTTTATTATAGGGAATTTTTTTTGATAAATCTTCTTTTCTAGGTGGGTCTGTTTCAAAGTTAATAACTTTTTCTTTTGAAAAATTAATTTTGTTTAGCCTATATTTATTGCTTGTTGGTTTTTCATAACGATACTCATATTTCCAAGTTTTTTTTTCCTTATCATTAAATTCAACTTTAGACTTTGCGGAAACTTTGACAAAAAAACCCACAATCCCTACACTTTCGGCACTAAAGGTGATCTTATTATTTATTTCATCATCAATATTAAAAATTATATCCATAACGTTTAAATTATATGCGCGGACATCGTACTTAAATTCTTTTGCCAAAGATGAATTAATGTTTAAAATAATTAAATAAATAATTATTAAAAACTTAATGAATAAAGGCCTCATAAAATTTTTTTTAGATTTAGGTCCACTATTAATTTTTTTTTATTTTTATAAAAAACATGGAATGATCTATGCGATAATGCCATTAATTATTGCAACTATTATATCGGTATTTTTTGTTTACAGAATAGATAAGAAAATCCCAACAATTCCAGTATTAGGAGCGATCATCGTTACTGCATTTGGTGGTTTAACGTTACTTTTTGATAATAAAATATTCTTTTACATGAAACCAACAATTGTGAATCTTATTTTTGCAGTTATTCTTTTATATGGAGAAATCATTTTAAAAAAACCTTTACTTAAAAATTTATTTGAAGGTTCAATAAAAATGACTGATGAAGGTTGGAATATACTTAATAGGCGTTGGCTATATTTTTTTATTTTTTTAGCATTGTTAAATGAAATTATCTGGAGAACTCAAAGTGAAGAATTTTGGGTACAATTTAAAGTCTTTGGGTTAATTCCTATAACTGTAATATTTACAATAATGCAAGTATCGTTAATTCAAAAATATAGAGTTGATCAATGAAATTACAGCTTATTAAAAATACAAATTTTAACAAAGAGAATTTTTTCAATAAAAAAGAGCTTCAAGAAATTCTAAATTTATATGGATCCATGGTATCTGCTGGCGAATGGAAGGATTATGGTATTTTTATGGGTAAAAATATAATTAGTTTTGAAATTTATAGAAAAGCAACGGAAAATCCTTTGTTTCAAATATTAAAAATACTTAATCAAAAAGATAAAAATAAATATCAACTAAAAGACTCCAGTGGTTTAGTTATTAAAATTTCAGATAATTTAAATTCTATTTTAAAAATTATTTCAAAAAAATGTTCAAAAAGATATTTGAAAATCATTAAATAACTTGAGAAAAAAAGATCAATTACCAAAAAAAATTTGCCTTAATTGCAATAGAGAGTTTTTTTGGCGAAAAAAATGGGAAAAAAATTGGGATTTTGTTAAATATTGTTCAAAAAAATGCTCAAGAAATTAATGTAAGATTAAAGATAATAATTTAAAATTTAATGAAATTATTATCTAATTAAATTAGAATAATTTTATGAGAAATAACTTTATTATCTACTTACTATCTGTTTTGGCTGGAATAGCCTGCTTCCTCTTTCTTTTAAATTGGGTTTTGGATGAATATGGTTATATGGGTGCTATTTTTTTACCCCTTATATTAGTTTCAATTTTCTTAGTTGTAAGAAAAATGATTAAATGAAAAATCCATTTATACTTATAACTGGAGCAATAATTTTACTCTTCATTTTAGGAATAAAAGCATTTTGGTCTATTTTAGTTTTGACGGTAGCAATCTATTTATTAATTTTTATATCGAATTATCTAAAAAAATTTGAAACAGGGGATAAAGATCAGACTAGCCAAGATTACTGGAAATATAGTTATGATACGCAAAAATTTAAAAAATCAATTTGGGAACCCAAAGAATCTAAAATAATTATAAATAAAAAAATTTTTAAAGATAGATTAGTAAATTGTTACTGGACTTTAGTTCTAATAATTTTTTATTTTGGTTGTTATTTGTTCGTTGGTATCGCAGATTTAATGTTTGGATAATTTAAAAAATATTTATCTTTTTTTTAGCCAAGAAATTACTTCATTTACATTTTGATCAGGAGGAAATACGGGATAGAAATATTTAATTATTTTATTATTATTCAAAATTAAAGTTATTCTTTTAATTAAATTCATATTATCTACTTTAAAGGTAGGTAGCTTTAAAGCATTTGCGAAAATTAATTTTTCATCTGAAAGAATAGAATAGGGAAGATGAAGTCTTTCTGACATTTCTTTTTGATATTTTGTAGTCTGACTTGAAAGTCCAAAAATATTCTTAATATTTAAATTTTTAAGCTCTGAAAAATTATCTCGGAAACTGCATGATTGTGGTGTGCAACCTCTCGCTCCCGGTATTTCATCCCATCCTTCGGGTAATGCAACATTTGGCTGACCTGTCATTGGATAAACATAAATAATAGTTAATCCAATTAATTTTGATAAATCAATCTCATCTCCGCTTGTGCTTGAAAGTTTTATTTCTGGAACTATGAAATTGTTTAAATGTTCTAAGGATGTATCTAATTGAGGGGCTGGAATTTTTGACCAGTCAGGCTTTAATAAATTAGATTGGTTCATCTAGTTTATAGCCCCAAAGATTTTGGGGCTATAAAAAATAAATTAATTAGTCTCTTCTTTGTCCAAATACTCTAAGAAGCATAATGAACAAGTTAATAAAATCTAAGTAAAGTGTTAAAGCACCCATAATAGATTTTTTTGCCATTACCTCAGAGTCTCCTCCGTCAAAATACATGTCTTTAATTTTTTGTGTGTCATAAGCTGTTAGACCAACAAAAATTAAAACACCAAGTATTGAGATTATAAATTCCATCTGAGTGGATTTAAGAAAAATATTTACAATTGATGCAATTATAATTCCAATTAAACCCATCATCAAAAATGATCCAAGCTTACTTAAATCAGATTTAGTTGTGTATCCGTAAAGGCTCATCGCAGCAAAAGTTCCTGCTGTTATGAAAAACACTCGAGCGATACTTGCTCCAACGTAAACCATAAAAATCGATGAAAGTGATGCGCCCATTAAAGCTGCAAAAACCCAAAATAGTGTTTGCGCTTTTGATGCACTCATTTTTGCAAGCCCAAAACTCATCCACATAACAATGCCTAATGGAGCAAAGGCAATTACCCACATCAATGCAGAGTTATAAATCGCATTACCCAAGCTAGTTAGGCCAGTGATTGAACCTGCTTCATTTGTTACTACTGAATATTTAAATAAAAATAATGCTACAAAGCCTGTCACCAGAACTCCTGATGCCATGTAATTGTAGATCTTCAACATGTAGGATCTAAGGCCCTGATCTATGGCACCTGATTCTACACGTGTCGTAGCTCTTGTCTGACCGTACTTTAAATTCATATTTTTTTTTACCTATATGTTTGTTTGACCAAATACATAATGTTAAAATATGTTCTTTTCAAGAAGCTTAAAAAAAGGCTATTCCATTGGTTTTTTGAAATAAAAAATTATGAAATTTAATAAAATATCTAGTACCGACTTAAACGTTAGCCAAATTTGTCTTGGCACAATGACTTGGGGCTCTATGCAAAACACCGAGCAAGATGGTTTTGAGCAAATGGATTATGCTTTTTCTAAAGGTATAAACTTTTTTGATACTGCTGAATTATATTCAATACCTCCTACAAAAGAGACTTGTGGTGAAACAAATAGAATTATTGGTCGATGGTTAAAAAAAACAAAAAAAAGAGATCAAATTATTATTGCAGATAAAGTTGTTGGAAGATCTGGAATGAATTGGATTAGACCTGGTGAACAAGAAACACGGCTTAGTAAAAAACAAATAAATTCTGCAATCGAAAATAGTTTAAGAAACTTACAAATTGATCATATAGATATTTATCAATTGCACTGGCCGGATCGACCTTTAAATGTATTCAGTGGACTTGAATATGAGCATACTGAAACTAAGGATGTAGTTCCAGTTCTTGAAACAATGGAGGCAATGGCGTCTTTGATCAAGGCTGGAAAAATAAAATACTATGGATTATCCAATGAAACTGCTTGGGGCACAAGTCAATATATCAAACTTGCTGAAAAACATAATATTCCAAAACCAATAACAATTCAAAATCCTTATAGTCTTTTAAATAGAAGTTATGAGGTTGGACTTTCAGAAATTTCAATTAGAGAAAAAATTGGATTACTTGCCTACTCTCCTTTAGGTGGGGGACATTTGACTGGAAAATATTTAGGTGGAAAAAAACCTGCTGGGTCAAGAGAAGTTTTATGGGGAAATAGATTTGATAGATACAGAACTTTAAATACTGAGCCAGCAGTTAAAGCTTACTGCGAGGTAGCTAAAAAACATAATATTGATCCCGCACAAATGGCAATACAATTTTGCATTATTCAAAAATTTGTAACTTCAACAATTATTGGCGCAACATCTATGGATCAACTAAAGAAGAACATTGATAGTATTGATCTGTCACTCACTAATGATGTAATAAAAGACATTAATAATGTTCAATTAAAATATTCAAACCCATGTCCCTAAGAGTTTTATTATTTTCTATAATTTGTCTTTTGTCTTTTGAACAAAAAATATTTGCTCAAATTAAATTAGATGGACAATTTAAAAACTGGACTGCTCAAAATACCAATATTAATGGTCAGCAAGTTTGCTATGCTGTATCAAGTCCCATAGCCTCTGATCCAAAAACTCTAAATAGAGCAGAGTCTCGAATTTTTGTAAGTTTTAGAGCAAATGACAAAATTCAAAATGAAATAAGCGTTACGAGTGGTTACAATTATAAAGCCTCCTCTAAAGTCAATCTTGCCATAGAGAAAAGGGAATTCAACTTTGAAACGGAAGATAATTTTGCTTGGCTTACAAAATATGAAGATGAAATTTCTTTGATAGAACTTATGAGAAAATCCACACAAGCTAAAGTTACCGCAACCTCAGTTAGAGGGACCAAAACGATAGATACATTCTCATTAAATGGATTTAGTGATGCATACGAAGCCGCTAAAAAGAAATGTAATTTCAGTTCATAAATAATGGGAAAAAAAGTTAAAAAAATTGTTTTAGCTTATTCTGGGGGTCTCGATACTTCAGTAATTTTACGTTGGCTTCAAGAAAACTATCAAGCTGAAGTTATTGCTTACACAGCAGATCTTGGCCAAGAAATCGATAGAAAGAAAATAATTAAAAATGCAAAAAATCTTGGCGTTAAAAATATTATTATTGAAGATTTAAAAGATGTTTTTGTAAAAGATTATATTTTTCCAATGATTAGAGGAAATGCTTTATACGAAGGAATTTATTTACTTGGAACTTCTATTGCCCGACCCCTTATTGCAAAACGTCAAATTCAAATTGCTAAAAAATTTAAAGCTGATGCTGTATCCCATGGTTCAACTGGCAAAGGGAATGATCAAGTAAGATTTGAGCTAGCTTATTATTATTTTAATCCAAAAATTAAAATTATCGCTCCATGGCGAGATTGGGATTTTTCATCAAGAAGTGATCTAATTAAATATGCTAAAAAAAATAATATTCCTGTACCATCTGATAAAAAAGGGGCTCCGCCATTCTCTGTGGATGATAATTTATTTCATACTTCTACAGAGGGTAAAATTCTTGAAGATCCATCAAAACAGGCTCCAGAGTTTATTTTTCAAAGAACAGTTTCGCCTGAGAAAGCTCCAAATAAACCATCCTATGTGACCATTGGTTTTAAAAATGGTGATGCAATAAGTATTAATAATAAAAAATGTTCTCCAAGCAAATTACTAACACTATTAAATAATATTGGCGGAAAAAATGGTGTTGGCAGAGTAGACCTTGTTGAAAATAGATTTATTGGAATAAAATCTCGAGGTGTTTACGAGACACCAGGGGGAACTATTCTTTTGTTTGCTCATCGAGCTATAGAATCTCTTACTTTGGACAAGGAGACTGCACATAAAAAAGATGCTGTCATGTCTAGATTTGCAGAACTAATCTACAATGGATTTTGGTATTCAAATGAAAGATTAAGATTACAAAAAATTATTGACCAAAAAAGATCTCAAGTTCAGGGAACAGTTAAATTGAAGATTTATAAGGGAAACGTAAGTATTGTTTCAAGAATTTCTAATAAAAGTATCTACTCAATGAAAAATGTTTCCTTTGAGGAAAATAAAACATTTAATAAAAAAAGAGTGGAAAACTTTATTAAAAAAAACGCTCGCCTACTTAGAAGATAAATAATTAATATTCTTAAAAGCTTTTAGAGTATTCTTTAAAAGACACGCAATTGTTACAGGGCCAACACCGCCTGGAACTGGTGTTATGGCTTTTGCTTTTTTAACTACAGATTTAAATTCAACATCTCCTATTATTTTGTAACCATTTTTCTTTTTAACTCTATTAATTCCCACATCAATTACAATTGCTCCCTTTTTAATCCAGTCTCCCTTTACTAAATTTGCTCTGCCTGCCGCAACAACAACAATGTCAGCTTTTTTACATAATTCTTTTAAATTTTTCGTCTTAGAATGACCAATTGTAACAGTGCAATCTTCTTTCAATAACAACTGGACCATGGGTTTTCCATTTAAACTAGATCTACCAATCATTAATGCATTAAGTCCTGATAAATTTTTTTTAATACTCTTAATCATCAAATAACATCCAAGAGGAGTGCAGGAAATTAAAGAGTCTTTTCCTGAAGATAAATTGCCAACATTAATTGGATGAAAACCATCTACATCTTTTCTAGGATCAATTTCTTCAATAATTTTATGACCGTGAATATGATCTGGCAAAGGTAGCTGCACTAATATTCCGTGAACTTTTTTATCTTTATTTAATCTTTGAATAACTGAAATTAATTTTGTCTCAGAGATAGAATTTTTAAATCTTAAAACTTTAGAATTAATACCAACTTCTTTTGCTGAAATTGCCTTATTTCTAACGTAAATTTCACTTGGAGCGTGGTTGCCTATTAGAATAACAGTAAGCCCGGGCGTTAATCTTGTTTTCTTTTTTATAGATTGAATTTCTTTTTTAAGCTTAAATTTTAATTTTCTAGCAAATTTTTTACCGTCTATGATCACTAAAAATCCTTTATAATAATGATAATTCCTCTTCGCCTGGTGAAAAAATTTTAATTTTTTTCCACTTTAATCTTTTTAAAGTATTTGCAACGTTAATGCTAATACAATTCAAAATACAATTATCTAAATCGTTTGCAATTTTATTATTTAAAATTATCTTAAGTAATTGATCGGCAGCTCTCTTTGAATAAACAAAAATAACATCTACTAACTTATTCTTTAAATCTTTTATTAATTGTGGATCAATATTTAAATTTGGTTCGGTAGTGTAATTAATAACGCTTTCTATGAAATAGCCCTTTTCTTTAAAATCTTTTTCTAAATCATTAGAGATAAATTCTCCTCTAACGTAAATAAATTTCTCTTCATTTTTATCAAAGTTTTTAAAAATAAAATCACGCAGTTCAAAATAATTTGTTCCACATACTTGTATATTTTTAAATCCAATTTTTTTTGCTGTGTCGGCTGTCTGTTCACCTACACAAAAACATTTAAGATGATCAATATTATTAATTTTTTTTAAATTATAAATTGAATTGGAACTTGTAAAAATAATAGATGTAAATTTTTTAAAATTAATCTCAGGAGTTATTATAGGTTTAATATTAAATATTGAAAAATTAGTTACCTTATGACCTTTTAAAGTTAATTTATTAATTAAAATCTCAGAACTATTCTGACTTTTTGTGAATAGTATGTGCAAGTTTTGTCTCCGAAATAATAAAATTTTCCCCAGCTTTAGATAAAATCTCTTCAGCCACATCGATTCCTATACTTTTTGCTTTTTCTATAATTCCAGTTTTATGAGCTCTGAAAGATTTTTTTCCATCCAAAGATAACAATTCTGCTTGCAAAAATAACTCGCCGTCATCATTGATAATAGCATTTGCTCCAACGGGAGTATCACAAGCTCCATTTAATGTTTTTAATAATGAACGCTCCGCCTCAGCTAAAATTTGTGTTTCTCGATCATTTATAGTTTTTAAAATTTCTTTTAATTCTAAGTCCTCATCTCTACACTGAACAGTTACTATTCCTTGTCCAGCAGATGGTATAACTACGTCTTTCTCAAAATATTCCCTTACTTCAGTATGAAATCCCAATCTTTTTAATCCTGATGCTGCAAGCACTATGGAGTCATAAATTCCCTCTTTCATCTTATTAATTCTGGTGTCGATATTTCCTCTTATGGGAACAATTTTTAGATCATCTCGAAGTCTTTTTAATTGTGAAAATCTTCTCACTGAACAAGTCCCAACCGTAGATCCTGATTTTAAGTTGGCAAATGAACTTGCAATTGGAGATAAGAACGCATCTCGCTCATCTGTTCTTTTTAAAAAACAGGCAAGAGATAATTTATTTGATGAAAAAGTTGGTACATCTTTTAATGAGTGCACAGCAACATCAATTGATTTTTCTAGTAAAGACTCTTCCAACTCTTTAACAAAAAGTCCTTTACCTCCCATCATTCCTAAATTTTCTGTTTTAAATTTATCGCCTGAAGTTTTTATAATTTTAATAATAAGTTGCTCAGCTTTTACTCCAGGATAAGCAAGCAAAAGTTCGTCTCGAAGATGTTCAGTTTGCGCAAGGGATAGTCTGCTGCCTCTGGTTCCTATGATAATATTTCTATTTCTTAACATTTTGCTGATTTAATAGCATTTTGCTGTATATTAGCGCTACTTTTTATAGCGACAGGTGATCACACTCAATACTTCTATGAAAAAAGATTTAACATTCCTTGGAATCGAGACTAGTTGCGATGAAACTGCTGCTGCAGTTGTCAGGGAAGATAGTGATGGAAATGTAAAAATATTATCCAATGTGGTCTCTAGTCAAGTTGATGAGCATTTAGAATTTGGAGGAGTAGTTCCTGAAAACGCCGCAAGATCTCATGCCGAAAAAATTGATATTATTATTAAAAAAGCAATTGAAGATAGTAAATGTGAATTTACAAAATTAGATGGAGTTGCAGCAACGGCAGGTCCTGGTCTGTTAGTTTGTTTAATGGTTGGCTTAAGTGCTGGAAAAAGTATTGCTGGAATTTTAAAAAAACCTTTCCTTGCAATTAATCATTTAGAGGGACACGCCTTGACGCCAAGAATTTTTGATAAAATAGAATTTCCTTACTTGCTGTTGTTAGTCTCTGGAGGACATACACAATTTTTAATTGTTGAAGGTATTGGAAAATATAAGAGAATTGGAACAACCATTGATGATGCGCTTGGCGAAACCTTTGACAAAACGGCAAAAATGATTGGTCTTGAATTTCCAGGAGGACCTAAAATTGAAAAACTTGCAGAAAATGGAAATGAAAATACTTATGTCTTACCAAGACCCATCCTGAATCATCCAGGATGTAATTTATCTTTTGCAGGTTTAAAAACAGCAATTCTACAATTATCATCAAAAATAAAATCAGAAAAAGATAAACAAAATCTTGCTGCATCTTTTCAAAGAACAATCAATGAGATTTTAAATGTTAAATGTAAATCTGCAATGAATGAATTCAGTTCTGCATATAAAAAAAATAAAAAAGTTTTTGTAATATCAGGAGGTGTTGCGGCAAATAAAAGTATTAGAAATAATTTAAATCAATTAAGCAAAGAGATGGGTTTTGAAAATTTTTTTCCACCCACAGAACTTTGTAGTGATAATGCCGTAATGATTGCTTGGGCTGGAATTGAAAGATTTAAAAATGGGATTGAAGATAACCTTGAGGTCCTTGCAAAGCCAAGATGGCCATTAGATCCTAAGGCGCCTTTTTTAAAAGGAGCGGGGGTAAAATATTAGTTTTTAACATTGTTCATTTTAAAAAGTCATTGATTTATATGAATAAGTTTGGCTTTGTTTTGACACGGACACCTCCTAAAAATTAAAAAAATTACATGAACTATTGGTTAATAAAATCTGAGCCCTCTGTATGGTCATTTAGCGATCAAAAAAAAGCAGGCTCTAAAGGAACTACTTGGGATGGTGTAAGAAATTATCAGGCTGCAAACTATTTGAAAAAAATGAAACTAGAAGACTACTGTTTTTTTTACCATTCCAATGAAGATAAGAAAATTATTGGGGTAGTCAAAGTTATCAAAACAGCATTTATTGATCCAACAGATAAAGAGAAAAAATTTGTAGCTGTTAAAGTTGCATATCATAAGGATCTAACAGAGCCTGTTTCTCTTATGGATATAAAAGAAAATAAAGAAATTTCACATCTGCCTCTTATAAAACAGAGTAGATTATCAGTAATGCCAATAGATTCTAAAAGCTGGAAAATAATATGCAAGATGGGTAGAATTTAAAAAATAAAAAAAGATTAGGGGATCATGAGCGATAAACTTTTTAAAGTGCCTGCGGAGTGGGCTAAAAATTCTTACATTAATCAATCATCCTACGAGGCTAAATATAAAAATTCCATTGATAATAATGAAAAATTCTGGGCAGAAGAGGGAAAGCGAATCCATTGGTTCAAGCCCTATACAAAAACTAAAGAAGTAACTTACAGCACAAAAAAAGTTTCTATCAAATGGTTCTACGATGGTACCACAAACGTTTCTTATAATTGTATTGATAGACATCTTCCTAAAAGAGCAAAACAAACTGCAATTATTTTTGAAGGGGATGATCCGAAAGAATCTAAAAATATTACTTATCAAGAGTTAAGCGATCAAGTTTGTAAACTTGCAAATGGATTAAAAGAAATTGGAGTTAAAAGAGGAGATCGAGTTACTATTTATATGCCCATGGTTCCAGAAGGTGTGTATGCGATGCTTGCCTGCACACGAATTGGAGCAATTCATTCGGTAGTATTTGGCGGTTTTTCTCCTGACTCTATCGTTAACAGAATTTTAGATTGTAAATCAGAATTTGTAATTACTGCTGATGAGGGATTAAGAGGTCAAAAAGTTATACCTTTGAAGAAGAACATTGATGAAGCGTTAAAAAAATGTCCAAACGTTAAAAAATGTATTGTCCTTAAAAGAACTGGTGGCAACGTGCCTTTCGATTCAAAACGAGATGTTTGGTATCACGAATTAACTTCTAAAATGTCAACCACTTGTAAGCCTGAAGAAATGAATGCAGAGGATCCATTATTTATTCTCTACACCTCAGGATCTACCGGAAAACCAAAAGGGGCTTTGCATACAACAGGCGGTTACTTAGTTTATGCCTCGATGACTCACCAATATATTTTTGATTACAAAGATGGAGATATTTATTGGTGTACTGCTGATATTGGTTGGGTGACAGGTCACAGCTACATTGTTTATGGTCCGCTATCTAATGGTGCAACAACTTTAGTCTTTGAAGGCGTTCCAAGTTATCCTGATGCAAGTCGTTTCTGGCAGGTCATTGATAAACATAAAGTAAATATTTTCTACACCGCACCAACTGCACTTAGAGCTTTAATGCGTGAAGGGGATGCAATGGTTAAAAAGACAAGCAGAAAGTCCCTTAAACTTTTAGGTTCTGTTGGCGAGCCAATTAATCCTGAGGCTTGGATTTGGTATCATAAAGTTGTTGGCGACTCTCGTTGCCCAATCGTTGATACTTGGTGGCAAACGGAAACAGGCGGAATTTTAATAGCACCACAGCCAGGTGCCATTGATTTAAAACCAGGTTCAGCGACAAAACCTTTTTATGGAATAAAACCTTCTGTTGTTGATGAAAAAGGGGTTGAGCTTAAAGGAGCTTGTGAAGGCAGATTATGTATGTCGGACTCTTGGCCTGGACAAATGCGAACGGTTTATGGAGATCACCAAAGATTTATTGATACCTATTTTTCACAACATGATGGCAAGTATTTTACCGGAGATGGGTGCAAAAGAGATGAGGATGGATACTATTGGATTACAGGTCGAGTAGATGATGTTATCATCGTTTCAGGTCACAATCTTGGCACCGCTGAAATAGAAAGTGCATTTGTTGCCCATCCAAAAGTTGCTGAAGCAGCAGTAGTTGGCTATCCGCACGATATTAAAGGGCAAGGCTTATATTGTTATGTCACTTTAAAAGTTGGCGAAACTGGATCCGAGGCTTTAACAAAAGAATTAAAAGATTTGGTTAGAAAAATTATCGGCCCTCTTGCAACTCCTGATCTGATTCATTACACACCGGGTTTACCAAAGACTAGATCTGGTAAAATCATGAGGAGGATTCTAAGAAAGGTTGCTGAAAATCAGTTTGAAAATTTAGGGGATACTTCCACCCTTGCTGATCCAACAGTGGTGCAAAGTTTAATCGATAATCGATTAAATAAATAATCTAAAAATCGTACGTAATTCCTTTTGTCTCCCAATCTCCATAACGAGTGGGCTCAAGTCCCTTTGGACCATTAATTTCTTTTTTCTTTTTTATTTTTTCAGATTTTTCTTTTCTTTCAGCCGCTTCTTTTAAAGATTGCTCGGCATATTTTTTAAATTTATTCGACATGACTATTTAAAGGCTGAAGTAATTTTACAAAATCAATCATGATATTTTGCCATTGAATATCCATGGAGTTAATTACAATTTCTTTATCTAAATCTTTTAATTGATCTGCAATGGGTGCCCAACTCAAAAGTGCCTCACAACTTTTTTCAAACGGTTTTTGTTTATAACTCATATGCCAATTTACTTTCTCAACTCTTTGATTAAATTCTTCTAAAGTTTTATTCTTTAACTCAATATCTAAACCATACGGCTGCTGTTCCTCTAAAATTTTTTCTAAAAAAGTTTTGGTATGTAAGATAATATTTCTATCTTGTTTGTTATAAATATATGAAAAGGTAAATAATAATAAATCTTGGACCGAGGCTAAAAAAATATTCCACCTTGCAATGTTAACTGAGACTGAAAATTTTTCATCATTCAATGCTTTATAAAAAGCAAAGCCTCCCATTCGAGTTCTTAAATATCCATAAAGAGTAAATTGGGTTACATAAGCAGATTTTTGACTTATAAAATTTCTAAGATCTTCAAAATTTTTAATTTTTTTTTCTCCCAAGAATAATTTTTTTGCAGGATCGGCAAAAAATTCTTTGAATACACGTAAAAATTGTTGAAGCATCCTCTAAAGGTCTTAAGTGGTTTTAAAAAATTGGATTTTAAAGGAAAATTTCATCTTTACTAATGAATACAACTCAACTACTTTAAAATCAAATAAACAAAGGGGGAAACAATGGCTAGTCCAAAACAAGAAGCCCATTGGCAGGCAACTAAGCGCCTGATGATCATTACTTTAATGATCTGGTTTTTCTTCTCAACAGTAGTCTTCATGTTTGCGGCTGACTTAAACAACGCAAGCTTTTTAGGTTATAAACTAGGATATTATATGACAGCGCAAGGCTCGATGTTGGCCTTCATCATATTAATCTTCTGGTCCAATAATCGCCAAGAGAAACTTGATAGAGAATTTGGTTTTTCTGATGAAGACAGGGAGGAAGACTAACAATGGCTAAAACTTCAAAACAATTTATAGCAAGTCTACCAAAAATCTACGGTATATACACCGGAGGTTTCTTGGCATTCATCGTGCTGATGGCCTTTCTAGAAAAAGCAGGTATTTCTGGAAGAAATATCGGATTAATGTTTGTGGGTTTCACAATATTAATTTACGCTTTGATCGGTTGGCTTTCACGAACAACTGAGGTGGATGAGTACTACTTAGCAGGAAAAAAAGTTCCAACAGTTTTTAACGGAATGGCAACAGCAGCTGACTGGATGTCAGGTGCATCGTTCGTTGCAATGGCCGGAGGTATCTACTTTGGTGGATACACCTACATGGCATTCCTTATTGGTTGGACGGGTGGATACGTTCTAGTTTCAACTCTTCTTGCTCCTTATCTTAGAAAATTTGGATGTTATACAGTTCCAGATTTTATCGGAGCACGATACGGTGGAAACTTCGCTCGATTCTGCGCGGTGTTAATTTTATTAGTTGCATCATTTACTTACGTGACTGCACAAATAACAGCTACTGGAAGCATAGCTCAAAAAGCTTTGAGTACTCCAGAATTTCCTGTGTCATTCGCTTTTGGATGTTACACGGGCTTAATCACCATTCTAATCTGTTCAATGCTTGGTGGTATGAGATCTGTTACTTGGTCACAAGTTGCACAATACATCGTGTTGATTATCGCTTATCTGATACCTCTGTTCTGGATATCTTGGAAATATAATTTCGGGATATTCCCACACGTAATGTTGGGAGACGAGGTGCAAAGATTAGCTGCACTCGAGCAACAATTTGGACTTGTAAGACATACTAAAGAAGTCTTAACCGAAGCCAAAATACCTAATGACGCTCTTGGAAATGCTACATCGCTTAAATATATCGTAGGCGGTCACTCAGCAGTTCCTGCAGGTCATGAAGTTGCATGGAGATATATTTCTCTTGCAATCTGTATGATGGTTGGAACAGCTTCTTTGCCTCATATCTTAATGAGATACTTTACAACTCCAACTGTTACCGCTGCTAGACGATCTGTTGGTTGGTCACTATTCTTCATTGGTTTGCTTTATTTATCAGCGCCAATGCTTGCAACAGTTTCTAAAATCAGCTTGATGGATCCAAATTTACCTACAGCTATCATTGGAAAGAAAATTTCTGATGTAATGCAAATTCAGTGGGTACAAAACTGGATCGCAGTGAAACAGGTTGTGATCGTTGACTTTAACAAAGATGGCATTCTGCAGTTAAGTGAATGGTTCATGAATGAAGATGTGGTTGTTCTTGCAACTCCTGAGATCGCAGGTCTTCCATATGTAATTTCTGGACTAGTTGCTGCTGGAGGATTAGCCGCTGCGATGTCTACTGCAGATGGACTAATTCTTGCTATGGCTAATGCTATCTCTCACGACGTCTACTACAAAATGATTGATCCAAAAGCTTCAGTGCAAAAAAGATTAGTCGTTGCTCGTGTTCTTTTAGTTGTCCTCGGCTTTTTAGCTGCATGGATTACAACAAAGGGACTAACGGGAATATTAGGAGCCGTTGCGTGGGCATTTGACTTTGCAATGTCTGGATTGTTCTTCCCACTTGTACTTGGTGTATGGTGGAAGAGAGCAACTCGTTCTGGTGCAATCGCTGGAATGCTTTGTGGTCTTATTGCTGGAACTGCTTACCTCGTTTGGGTTGGTGTTCCAAATAAGGACATAACATTCTTCATGGGTGCAACACCTTGGAAAGACATTCACTGGATATTTGTTGACAACTTAAGATTTGGTATTCCTGGAGCTTTAGTAAGCTTGATTGCCATGGTTTCTGTAAGTTTAGTCACAAAACCAGAGTCAAAAGCAGTTATGGACATGGTTGATGAAGTGAGAATCGCTTCAGGCAAAACTGTCATCAGAAACGCTTAAATAACTTTTTCTCATGGGGCGATTTATTCGCCCCATGAATATTTCAAAAAAAAATTTAATTTAAATACTATGCCGATTTGGGTCCTTGTTCTCGATTATGTTATGGGAATGATCATGTGGACACTCATTGGCAGAACTGCAATGAATGTTTTCCAAAGAGAAGACTCTGAGTTTTTTTTCATGAGAATGTTTGTCAAACTTACAAATCCCGTCATCAAACCTTTTGCAATCATAACTCCAAGTTTTATTATAAAACCACTAGTTCCATTATACGTTGCCTGGTTTTTTTATATGTTCAGATTTTATTTTATGCCTTGGGCGTTAGGATACTCAGTGATGGGGATGCTTTCTTTTCCATTAGAAAGTGAATTTACTCAAGTCTTCTTAAGTTTGTTTAAGAAATAATTATAAAAAAACGTTTTAAATTTCTAAAATTCATTTAATTGTGTGCTGTGGCACAAAATATAAAAATATCACCCTCTATTTTATCCGCTGATTTTAGTATCTTAGGAGATGAAATTAAAAATTTAGAAAAAGCTGGAGCTGATTTAATTCACGTTGATGTAATGGATGGTCACTTTGTTCCAAATATTACCATGGGTCCTCCAATTATTAGGGCAATTAGAAAATGTACAAAACTGCCCTTTGATGTTCATTTGATGATCTCGCCTGTTGAAAAATATATTAAAGCCTTTGCTGATGCAGGATCTGATATTATTACCCTTCATCCTGAGGCAACGGATAACTTAAAAAGAGCCATTCAAACTGTAAAATCAAATGGAAAAAAAGCAGGTGTGTCCCTAAATCCTAAAACACCCATTAGTGCTTTAATGGATGTGATTAATGATATTGATCTTATTTTGATTATGAGCGTAAACCCAGGATTTGCCGGACAAAGTTTTATGAGCGAAGTTTTGCCAAAAGTTTCTGAACTTAGAAAAATGATTAATGATAAAAAACTTAAAATTGACATTGAAATTGATGGTGGAATTAACTTTGAAACAGCTCCTCTTGCAGTAAAAGCAGGTGCTAATATCTTGGTATCAGGAACTACAATTTTTTCAGGTTCCCTAAAAGATAACATTCAAAAATTAAGAAATTGCGCTTAAGTGTCCAATATTAATACATTTAACCTTTATCTTTTATCCTTAAAAAAAAGTTTTCAAGATCGACTAAGAGAGAAAAAATTTAAAAGTTCTAACTACAATGTTTCGTTAGGTGGCATTCAACCTCACCGTATTTATGAGTCTTCAAATATATTTTTAATTCAAGATCTAATTAATAACGATCCAATCGTACTCAATAGCGTTAGAAAATTTACAACTAATATTTGGAAAATTACCAATTTAGAAAATGATAAAGCAAAAAAACTTCATGATTTTAGTTGGCTACCAGCACTAAATATTAAAACAGAAAAAGAATTGGGCTGTCTTATTGTTGATCAATGGATCAATAATTTTTCAAATTATAATGAAAAATACTGGACCCTAGATATCATCACTACACGTTTGATAAATTGGATATCAAGTTATGAGATTATTTTTAAAAATAGTGATCTTATCTTTAGAAGCAAAGTTATTAATAATATTGTCAAACAAGCAAAACATTTATTTAAAAATATTAATTTAATTAATACTGGCATTGAAAAGATCAAATCCCTTGCTGCCTTAATTTTAGTTGGCAACTCATTCGAACAGTATGAAGAATATACTCAGTTTGGACTTAAGAATTTAGAGGATGAAATTTCAAATTTTATAAATAAAGATGGATTTATTAAAACTAAAAATCCTGAGGATTTATTTTGGACCTTATATTTCTTAGTTCTTGTTAAGGAATGGTTAATACTATCTAGAAAACAAACCCCTGCTTTTATCAATATTTATATTAATTCCCTTGGGATCTGTTTAAAATTTTTAAGATTTTCAAATGGAGATCTTCCTCTTTTTAATGGCGCTAATCAAATAAACACTGAAAGATTTTATGAATATTTAGAGTCACGAGGTTATGAGTTTGAAGATATGGAAAATATCTTTTGTGGTTATGCAAAAATAAAATCAAAAAAAATTGAAATCTTTATTGATGCCAATAATCCCCCTTCTATGTTGCACTCAAAAAATTATCAGGCAGGTCCATTATCCTTTGAACTTGTATCTAATGGGGTAAAATTTGTTTGTAATTCTGGATCAGGCAAAAATCTTGGCGAAGAATTATACTATTTAAGCTCCTCAACAGCGGCCCATTCAACAGTTACTATTAATGAAACTTCATCATGCATATTCCAAAAAAGTAAATTAATTAGAAAATACTTTGGCAATTCTCTTATTGAAAAGCATAAGATTTTTAAAAAAGAATTTAAAAGTGATAAAGAATTTATTCAATGTATCGTTGGTCACGATGGGTATCAGGAAAGATTTAAAATATTGCACGAGCGACAAATAACTTTATTTAAGAACAAAAGTCATATCGAAGGGATCGACAATTTAAATTGCAAAAATCTTGAAAATAAAAATTTAACTTTTAGCGTACGATTTCATATACATCCTGATATTCGTATCACAAAAACCATGGGTAATGATATTCTCCTAAGTTCAACTAATGGCGAAGGATGGATCTTTAGAAGTCCACAAATTCCAACTAAGATTGAAAAAAATCTCTACTTTGGAAATCCAAATAATATTAAAGAATCCTCATTTATCCTGCTTGAAGGTAACATTGAGAATGAAAACACAAACATCATTTGGCATCTAGAAAAAGCCAAATAAAAATCGTATACCCAATGCTCCTTCATGCAACTGATTAAAATAAAAAAAGCGTTAATCTCTGTCTCTGATAAAACAAATCTTAAAGAAGTTCTCGAATGCCTAAAAATAAATAATATTGAAATAATCAGTACTGGGGGCAGCTATAAATTTATTAAAGATCTTGGATTTCAATGTACCGAAATATCAGAATATACAAAGTTTCCTGAAATATTAGATGGAAGACTAAAGACACTTCATCCAAAAATTCACGGCGGCCTTCTTGCAAAAGCAGATGATAAAGAACATCAAGATCAGATAAAAAAAGAAGACATAGATTTTATTAATTTACTCATTGTTAATCTTTACCCCTTTGAAAAAAAATTACTTGAAAAGGCAGATTTTGAAACCATGATTGAAAATATCGACATTGGTGGTCCTGCCATGGTTAGATCGTCTGCCAAAAATTTTAAATTTACAACAGTTATATCAAGCATTGATCAGTACTCTGATTTAATTAATGAGTTAAAAAATAATAAAGGATCTACATCTTTTGAATTTAGAAAAAAACTTGCTACCGATGCTTTTCTTGAAACTGCTTATTATGACTCGGTAATATCTAACTGGATGAATAATTTAAGGGATAATAAATTTCCAAAAAAAATTACAATAGCAGGACAACTTAAAGATAAATTAAGATATGGAGAAAACCCACATCAACAAGCCTCTGTTTATAAAATTAATTATAAAAATGATTTTCTATCAAAAATAAAACAAATCCAAGGCAAAGAGCTGAGCTATAATAATTATCTAGATATGTATTCAGCCGTATCTATCTCTAAGGAATTGGGTGAAAAAGGCAGTTCTTGCGTTATTGTAAAACACAACAATCCCTGTGGCTGCGCCATGGCAGAAAATGCCCTTAAATCCTACGAATT
>Ga0255209_1000115_pt1 | contig 36413 bp, 31 predicted proteins | sample Miss_Miss_RepC_8_FD_183026 | JGI IMG/M metagenome (GOLD analysis project Ga0255209, IMG submission 183026) | Freshwater microbial communities from Mississippi River, Louisiana, United States - Miss_Miss_RepC_8d | ecosystem: Environmental > Aquatic > Freshwater > River | place: USA: Louisiana...
ACTGTCGGATACGTCGTTCCCGGCAATCCGCGCCACCACCCACCTCCCCCCCCCATAGGGGGGGGTCGCTATCCCGCGCCTCATTTTAAACCTATTTCCTGTTCTATATCGGTAACCGGATTTGAGTAGGAAAACGGGAAATGGGTTACAAAATTATACACGATATATATTGATAAAATTGATAAATTGTATTATATCTATATACACTCTTACATTCCATAAAATTGAAATACTTTTATTTGATATTATGGAATACATCGCTTTACGAACGAACGTTACGAAATGGCTGCTGCTAATAATAATAAGGATATGAGTGCTGCCCGCCGTGGGGCTGCATTGAAGCGTGAAAAAGCTGCTTCTGCCAAGGTTGCCCGTGCTGCTGGCAAACTTGCTGCTGCTGCTCGGCGTTCTGAAGACAATTCGGTGCGACATTGTGCTCGTGCTGCTATTGCTGAAGAAGCCGCGTTTATTGACCAGCAAATTGCTGCTTCACGCTGTGCTCTCGGACTTGGTGATAACGACCCCAACCCTGTCTCTATCTGTCTTATGATTGAAGCTCTTACGGCGCAGATGCGGATTCGGCTTTCACAAAAAGGATTCTGGTAATATAAATGACGCTTTAATGTTTTCTGTTTTCTGGCACAGGGGGGGGGTATGTGCCATTTTTTTTCATTGATTTTTTTTTTACATTTTGTTTTTTATGATTTTGGTTGCTCCGTTTCATTTTAAAAAAATTGAAATACTTTTTAATCCTTTCCCCTTATGGTATTCACCAAGATTAGACGAACGAACGAACGAACGAACGAACGATATGGATACTACTACTGCAAACAACTACTGGACTACTACTGCTTGCATCTCAACCGGGTTCTGGACTTCACCTTCACCTTCACCATCGGGTTCTGCTTATGATAATGAGCACTACGATGAACTCTTCTTTGACGACCTCTCTCCTACAGCTAACGCCGATGATGCCTACACCATCCCGCACGTTCCCTTTATGAATCTCACGAAAGACGAACGTGACAAGAAGAGTGTTCTGTTCAAGTTTGGGCTCTGTGCTCACTGTGATTCTGGGCTTGACGACAAAAGCGACTTTGTATGTGACCCCCGTCCCAATGGCGCCTTCGTTATCACTTGCAATGCGTGCCACGAGTATTTCCTGCAACTTCGCAGCAGTCGGGTTCAATACGATGGACTCGGATGCAACTGACTTGACGGACGACCTATAACTCCAACAACACATTAGACACACCTGCACAACACACCTGTGTGGTAAGTAACTTTTATATGATGAATTGACATACAAAAAAAAAACAATATGATAGTGATTGATGATGTTTTTTTCTATCATAATTGTTGAGTGCTCACACTCGCAATAAAATTGAAATCCTTTTTCATCTTCTTTTTGTATTGCACAGTGTTTAACATTCACAAAAAATGACTCAGCAGTTTCTTGGACTCTTTCAGCGCAAACTTTATGGTCGGTCACGTTTCGTCTGGACTGAGGATGCTTTTGATATTATTATTCGTGGTTATTTCCAGTTTCACCGGTCGCTTCCTTCTGAACGTCGTCTTTCTTTCAAGTATATCGCTCCTCATCTTCGGACTATTCTTTGTGAATATGTCCGGTCGGTTGTCTGTCATTCTCACTTTGCTGAAAACCATTTTGAGAGAATTCGTTCTCGTTGGGTTCGTCTTCCTTCTCTCGGTGCTGTTCTTTTGAAACTTCGGGAGTGTCATCGTATCCTTCATTCTGTCAATGCACTCTCTCTTGCTACCTTTGAATCCTTGCGCGACGACCGTATTATCTCTTTGGATTTCTACAATGCCATCACGAATTTCATCTCTCGGCGTTCCGGTTCTCATTACGGCTGTCGTTTGCATTCTCTTCCTGCGCTTCCACGGCCTTCTTCTCTGCCTTCACACGGCAGTTGCTTCTTCTGTGGCTCTGGTCTTACCGACAAAATTGACTGGAATTTCGTTCCCAAGTGTCACTGTATCGGTCACAATGAAGAGGTTTGTGTCTGTTCTTCCTGTCTTGATATATTTGCTGATGATGACGACTACTAAGAACAACGAACTTACGGCGGCGGGGGGTGCCGTCCTTTTTTTTACTTCTTTTTTATGATGTTTGAGAGATTTGATTGTAATCAATATCCGCGTATTTTCTATGATTTCTCAAAAAAAATTGAATATTTTTCGTCTATCTCACCTAATCGCAATTCACATTGCGGGTGTTGGTCCGTCACGGATAGATGATACAAAGTTCCTTCGTCGAGGTGCCGACGCTTAATGCATCAACCTGAATGGCGCAACGGCTAGCGCATCGGCTGTTTGATTCGGAATCACTTAGTCAACTTTATGGGCTCGACCATCAGGGGGAACCAATTCTCCTCCTTTAACGACTTTTTTATTGTTGATATTATGATGTTCGAGAGAAATCTCTCGGCGTTTACATTTTTAATCTGTGTTATCTCGCCAGAAACACCCGATTCATTTCCGATTTGTTGCCGCCCTTTTTATTCCTTTACATTATACATCATTCGCGGTATATTTTTTGTTGGTTTGGGGTTCCGCCCCCTACGACGGCACGGCACTATGTCATCTCCGTATATTCTCACTCTCTGCTCATTCGCTTCGCTCATTTCGCCGCTATCGCCGGTCCATTCTTACGGCGGCGGCGCGCGCCCCCCCCCACCACACTCATATACGCTAACCCGAAATGAGTGACATAACCATATTTGACTCATATTATCGTCTCGTTATCTCGCTGTTGGTTTTCATATTGCCAACAACGCGTATGCGTATAACGCTTTCGCTTAACGCCAATAAAAGCATTAAACAATTTATATATATAGACTGTTATAATGTATAACAATGGAATCATTTAACATCGTTGATTTGATTGAAAACAATCCGATAACTACGTTATCGGCCACTTACCAAAACAAACTCCTCACTAAAATACAGGAGAAATTTACTAAAACTGAACAACAACTATTCGTTTCTAGTTTTTATTGTTTTTTAAAATATGATTCAAATACTGACTTTGTAATTGATTTGGATGATATTTGGAAGTGGGTTGGATTTTCAAATAAAGCTCATTCAAAACATCTGTTGGAACGACAATTTGTCATTGATAAAGATTATAAATTATTGCTCACGAAGCCTGGAAAGCAATCCGACCACACTAGAGGTGGTCACAATAAAGAAATATTCATGTTGAACGTTTCTACATTCAAGAAATTCTGTTTAAAAGCCGGAACAAAAAAGGCAGATACAATTCACGACTATTACATTTCGTTTTACCATTACCATTATACCTCTCTGGAAATCACTCACATAACTATCCACGGTTCTTATTTTATACACCTTCATCTCTCTAACTACACATACTTAAAGACTTCACCCTATATCATATGATGATGTTATATATCGGTTATGACTTCATACAATATTTTTTAATTTTCATACTTTTATCTTGATATCCCATTTTCCAGTCATTTCAAATAATATTGATTCTCATTTCTCATTATCCTACTTATATCACCGGTCGTGTCTCTAATGTAATACGATTCGGTACTGGCGATGCTTTAATGTTCTTCGTCAGTCTTTACCCGGGGTGGCGCAATGGAAGCGCGCGTGGCTCATAACCACGAGGTTACAGGATCGATCCCTGTCTCCGGGAACAGGTCTGCTCTACCTTCATTTGAGCTATTCTACCGGGGTGGCGCAGAGGCAGCGCGCGTGGCTCATAACCACGAGGACATAGGTTCGAACCCTATCTCCGGTATTTCACTTTTGCTGGCTTTACAGAAACCAGTCGTCAATCGCTACGTGACGCTAAACTAGCTCATACCGATGTAGCTCAGAGGCAGAGCGCTGTAAAACACCGTCTCCTAATTATCTACTACTTCGGTGGTACGTTTTGGGGATGGTTATGGCTTATAACCCAGAGGTCACAGGATCGAAACCTGTCGTCGGTATTACACTTTTTTTATTCTTTACTTCTTCAAAAAAAATACTTACCTCATTTACCTTCTCCTTTCTTTAGTCCACTTCTAGTCTTTGGCTTCTTTCATTCCACACGCCTATCTCTTCACTCGTCTCCGCGTCGTATACTACTCCTTTTGAAGATTTCAGGTATTTCACTCCTTGATACACAAACTCTTCCACCTCCACCTCTTCTTCCTCCGCTTCACATTCCAGTTCCTTATCCTCATTTTTCTTCTCTTCTTCTTCTTCGGCTACTTCTCTTTTTTCTTCTTTCTTTTCGGGGGCGGCTACTTGAGCTTTTGTTTCTTTCTTCGCTTTCTTTCCTTTCGCCTTCGGCTCTTCCGTCTTTTTATCCTCTTCTTCTTTTGTTTCTTTCTTCGCTTTCTTTCCTTTCGCCTTCGGCTCTTCCGTCTTTTTATCCTCTTCTTCTTTTGTTTCTTCTTTTGTTTCTTCCGTCTCTTTTGTTTCTTTTGTTTCTTTTGGTGCAGCCTTCGCTCCTTTCTTTCCTTTCGCCTTCGGCTCTTCCGTCTTTTTCGGCTCTTCTTCTTTTGTTTCTTCTTTTGTTTCTTTTGGTGCAGCCTTCGCTGCTCCTTTCTTTCCTTTCGCCTTCGGCTCTTCTGTCTTTTTCGGCTCTTCTTCTTTTGTTTCTTCTTTTGTTTCTTCTTTTGTTTCTTTTGGTGCTGTCTTCGTCGCTTTCTTTCCTTTCGCCTTCGGCTCTTCCGTCTTTTTATCCTCTTCTTTGGGAGCCACGGCAGCAGGTGACTCTTCCGTCTCTTTTGTTCTTTCTTTTGCTGCTCCTGTCTTCGCTCCTTTCTTTCCTTTCGCCTTCAGTATTTCCTTCATCGCTTCCACCTCTCTCTCCATCTCTTCCATCTCTTTTAACAACTCTCTCTTCATCTCCTCCTCTCTCTTTCCCGTCCACTCGCACAACTTTCGCAATACTCTTTCCATCTTCGCTTCTTTTCTTTCTTTCTCTCTTTTTCTTTTCAATTTTTTCTTTTTCTTATTCTTTTACCTCTTTTCTCTCTTTTTTCTTTTCTATGAACAGTAAACTTCTATCATAAATTAGTAACATCTAGACTAGCGTAAAACGCCTTTACCTTCTTATTCACCATAATCCGTGATACGTCATAACTCATAATACTCATTCCTTGCAATGATTTGATTCGCGACAGTGCGACATAACTCTGTCCGGCTTCAAATACCCTTTCTCCTATATCTATAATACATCTGTCCAATGTTGCACCTTGACTCTTGTGGATAGTTATTGCCCACGAAAGTATAAGTGGAATCTGAGATACACCAATACCCGGTATATTTTCACTCATCCACGTATGATAGTTCACTGTCATTTCCAATCCATTATTGAACCGAACAACCGGTAATGGTTGTAACGCTGACTCCGTCATTCTCACAATCACACCCTGACTTCCATTACATATAGGCGTAACAGATGTCGTTACAGCTTCTTCCATATTTACAACACACATTACTTGCGCTCCTACTCGCAAATGAACAATATCATCACACAAAATACTATTCTTAAGAGAAGCCAATTCAGATAAAATGCGTTCTTTTGATTGTGAAGACCGAATCTGTTTCTCCTTTTCTGACAAGGGAAGGTCGGTCACATATTTCAATTCATACCGATAATCTGGACTATCGGGGTCTAGTATTGTCAGTTTTTCCATTTCAAGACGATTAATTTCATCTACGCGCGACCGCGTTGCATAAAGTATCGTAGGTTTCGTCTGAGGGGTTCCATCCTCCGATACATCTGGTAAAATGATTCCAATACGTGACCTAAGAATTTCATCTGTTTTGCGTGTAATCCGTCCTTCCCTAACTTGATTCAATATTTGGCAGTATGTCGGGTCATTTTGACGGAAAATCTGTTTCAACTGAATGTGGTTTTCTTTAGGAAAAGTGTGAAACCAACTTTCACTTTCAAAACAAAACCGCGCATTATCAGGGTCTTCTGTATTAACACCTACGGGTGGAAGCTGGTAGAAATCACCACAAAATATCAACTGGATTCCTCCAAATGGCCTAGAATTACAGTTTCGGACTCTTTTACCGACAAGGTCTAATACATCAAACAAACGCTTTGACATCATACTTACTTCATCCACGATGAGTGTGCGTGTCTTTCGCCATTCCTTTTTTTTGAAAAAGTTCTTATCTACTCGGTCTACAATGCGTTCAATATCACCGTTCGCGAGACCAATTCCAGCCCAAGAATGAATCGTTTTTGCTTTACATTCCAACATCACGGCAGCACATCCGGTCAATGCACACACTTGAATATTATGACCGCGTTGGCTCGCATATTTATAAATCTCTCGGATAAGAGCGGATTTACCAGTTCCACCCGGTCCTGTGATGAACACATTTTGACCCGATTTATATTTGTCAAATGCGAGTATTTGTTCAGGTGACATACTTGCATTGATTCCGGTTGGTTTTTCACTACTTGCAGATATTACTTCCTCTGCGGCATCATTGTGTTCTTGTGTCTCTTTTTTTATCACTGTCGTATATTTCCGAATATCGTGAGATAACGATTTCATTTTGAATCACCTTGGCTATATGTGTATGCGTATAATGATACAGTATTAAAATCACCAAATTATATTCAATTTAAAGTAGTTTCAATTCCTATTTACAAGAATATAAACATTTACCATAAAATATGTTTTAGCATATTGTTATATAAACCTAATTTTATAGAATCAATAATGAACATTACGAATTCATACTCCGTGCCTGGAATATTACAGCCTTCATTTACGTCACAGCCGCAATACACAGAAATGACTACACAGACTGTCCATATACATTCCCAATCTACTGCTACAGCGTCATCCCCTCATCTTACAAATGACCAATTGGAACGTGTTAAAAAATCACAGTTTATTCTGGAAAAATACCCCGACCGTGTTCCACTTATTGTTCAGCCAGCCAAGAATGACCGAGATATGTATCCGATTGACAAATCAAAGTATATTACTCCGAGAGAATTAACACTACTCCAACTTCAGCAAATCATCCGAAAGCGTATTCATTTTCCGCCAGAAAAGGCCCTTTTTATGTTTATCAATAATAAAATGTATCCTATCACTTCTATGATAGGCACCATATATGATGAAAACAAAGACGCTGATGGATTTTTATATGTTTCGTATTGCCAGGAAAGCACATTTGGCGCCTGAACATATATTAAACATAAATAACATATATAGACACAAAATTATATATCCATATATGTTATCATTTATTTCCAAAATAAAAAAAATCATAAACGACAAATTAAAAAATAGATATAATGTAAGAAAACGTCAATACGAGGTCGTTTTTGGCTCGGATATAATGACGGTATATCCGGAATGCGGTGATGAGATAACAGTTCAACGAGACGACAACAACGACGATACTCCATTACCTCCTCCGCCAAGTCCCGTAATATTCCGCACATTATTTCGCATAAAAATTGACACTACAATCATAGACAATGATTACGAACTACAAAAACTTCTTCGTATTATGGATATACATAATATTGATGTAGAACATATAGTACTAGAACCCAGATATGAAGCAGCGATTTCTAATATTCCAGAAATTTCCGATATTATAAAAATAAAATTACGGTTATTGTATATCATTATCGCGAACAACGTCTATCAATCATTATTTGAAGAATACAAACAGTATCGTTGCATAAAAAACATTCAATATATCGGCGTTTTTCGTTACGGTGAATATATTATTCGTATTGATGATTCGCCGTATAGTTTTATCAATGAAGACGTGGTAGTTAATGCATTACATGCTAGTTCTAATAATAATAATAATAATAGTAATATTATACGACCTTTTCTAATTTATACAAATATCAAAAAAAATACGAGTAATGAAATATGCGATTGCGTTTCACATACTTGTAACTGCACATATTATGACGATGCAGACAATCATCCAGATGTAAAGGAACTTAATGAGGAATCCAGAAATTGTTATAATAAATTACGTTCAAAATCCATTTCATTTAGTATACAACATTATGAAAAAGAAACACTGCCATTATATAATTGGGTGAAGGAAAATATAGGAAATTCTGTATACAGTCAATTTTCCACAATACAAACACCATTTTTCATACATCTATTTTATAAATGTGCCAAGTTATTACGTGATATTCATACACATTCTATCGTTCACGGTGATATCAAACCGGATAACATTCTAATACGGGAACACGATAATTTTGATATGAGTCACCCTGACAAATGTAAAAATTTCACTGTATATTTGATTGATTTCGGCTTATCAGGAATAAATGAAAAGGGAATTGGAACTGGCGGAACAATACCCTATTGCCATCCAGAATTCAAAAATATTCGCGATACGTCTCGTTCAATTAAATATCATTGGAGAACATTACAGTTCAAACACGATGTATGGTCACTTGGTTTAATGTTTATTACGATGTATATTTATCGTGATTGTTATAATTATTATTATAAATATCCTAATTATTTTTTTATGAATAATGGGTATGTTTCATCATTGATATTGGATACGATATCTGATAAAAAACTGAATCATTTATTTACTATAATGTTATCTGAAGATGGTATTTCCATTGCAGAAGTATGCGACGCACTTTGTAATATGAAATCAAATAGTTGAGGTTGTTACTGTGGGAGATTGTAGCGTAACCTCGTGTTGAGGTGAATTATATTCCGTTGTTGAGGAAGATGCTGTAGACGACACGATATTCGTTTCTAAATCAGATACACTATCTGTTACATTTCGCTCCGGTGGTTGCGACGATATATTTTCAGTAACAGAATTCATAATACTATACGGGTTATTATGGGTGCCACGCAATGATTTGGGTAAATATTGTTCTTCAATCGCAGGTGAGTATTCTTGTTCAGACACTCTATATTTTGGTTCTTCACGGGAATGACTCGTTGTTTCTTTAAATTGATTTTTTACGATGGCGCGTTTTTCTAATGTATCGCGTTTTATATTCATATTTTGAAGAATATTCATCATCAGTTGCGGTGCAATAGACAGTGTATTCATATGTGTTCGGTATTTGAAAGTGCATACACTTGTTTCAGAACCGATAAATTTTATACTATACCACCAATATGCAGGAATAAACATCACCATTCCCTGAAATAATTCAACTTCAAGTGTTTTAATTTTATCAAAATCATCCTGATATTCGGGTTGAATTTTCCAAGGATTTACTGGTGATCTAAATTCTAAAATATCATAATCGTGGATAGGGTATAAATATCGCGTATCTTTGGGAGGAATCAATAGTATTTTAATGGTTCCTTGCGATACAAGAAAATAATTACGATAATTTACTTCATAACGAAGAGGAGTTGTCGTTTCGGAAGATGCCATCATAATATCATACATACACGTAGACACCATATAAGGTCTCAAAAATTCATCGTTTAATTGAAATGTTTTAATAAGTCCAGTTTCCTCTATAAAATCCGCATTGCATTCGCTTATATATTTCATTTCTGTATCTTTTTTGAGGACTTCGTGTGCGATTTTGAATGTAACTGGAATATATAATACGACATCATTCTCTGTTCCTTTTTGGATTGTTTTCACTGTATCTTCATTTTTTGTGTTGGTGACTGCTGGAAGTTTACTAACATCACGAATATGAATGTCAAATGCGCGATAATTGGTATGAATACTTTGGTATGACAATTGTGAAAGTAGATTTTCATTATATAACTCAAATGTAGTTGGTTGTCGTATATCACATACTTCTTCTAAACGCTGCTTTGACGGTTGTTCTATTTCATATACTTCTAAATCATTACTTCGTTTCAAATGAAAATGGATATGTAAATATAAGAATAATACAATACAAAAAATAAAAATAGAAATAACTATCATTGTAAATATGAATACTATTACATATTCATATTTATACTTCTTTTTTTTTACGCGTAGTTGGTTATATTTCGGAGACAACCAGTGCAATTTGTTCAGGAAAATGTGGCATTTCTGTGTCATAGGCTTCTTCCGTCGTCATCGTCGACGCTTCTTCGTCACGATATGTATCATTTACAATGTGGGTTTTGTCTTCACTGCACATTTCACGTTGAGGTTCAGCTTCGGGTTCGGGTTCAGGTTCGTCAATAATATGAGCCGGTTCATTATATGATTCTTTGTTATCATTTTCATAATTTGACAATACAATTTCGCGAATATCCGATGTATATAATCCATCTACATCCAATGTCTCGTCTTTTTCTGATTCTTGTTCTATATAAGATTCCGGCAACTCTTCATCACATATTACAGATGATGTATTATTTTTATTCAATAATCGCAACAATAGTGTATTCATTTCGTTCATCATTTGTTGCTGTGAATGGATGAGACTTCGCAATTCTTGGTTTTCTTTCACAAGTGGTTCAATCTTCATAATCACTTCCGAGAGATTGGTATCATTGACAATCTTATCAACAATACCTTCTACAAATTCGCGACTATTCGTTAAATCGTTCATAACAACTTCCATTAATAGCTCTGGTTCATCCTCGTCACGGTCGTGGTCGTGGTCGTGGTCGTGGTCGTGGTCGTGGTCGTCGTGGGTTTGAATGATTGTCTTTGAATCGCTCTTTGATTCTCGTATATGTGTATTCGTATTTGAAACATTTTCTACAAGTTCATCCATCTGACGAATAAGATGTTGAATCGCGTTATTGTGCTCTTGTAGTTTGACATCGTGAGCTTTCATTATAACAATTGGAGGTGGTATTACACCACTGTCAGATATCATACTCACAAAAGGTGTCATATGTATATGACTTACCCCGAGAGATTTGGATTTATGTAGTGCCTGGGCCTGGGCTTGCACCTGGTGCGCGATCGCCTGCGCTTCTTTCATCGCTTCTATTTCAGCCGGGGTTTTATATTTCGGGTTCTTTCGTGGTATTCCTTTTTCATATATGAACTCTGGTTCATTTATAGAAGGTATAACTAATTGTTGTTGTATTTCTTTCTCTTGGTGTTGAACCTTTAGTCTTTCTTCTTGTTCCATTTGTTGTGCGATTGCAATTTTTTGTTGAAGTATTTGGGTTTGAATTTCATTTTGTTTTTGAAGAACTCGCATTCTATCTGGTGGTATCGCACTACCTTGAGTTTGCATCATATTGGTTCGCGCCAGAATTTGCTGTCGTATCAATTCTATATTTTCATATATGTTTATGGGGAGGGTTTGGATATGCTCTCTATTGGATGACCCATTTAACCTCTCATTGTGTTGTTCCGGAAATGGCTGATTCATAAGCTGTTGAACAGTAGGGGTTGAACGATTATAATAACCAGAAGTTTGTGTATTTACGTTTCCAGAATTCATAGGGGTAGATGATGCTCTACGCTTTCGTGCTGCTGACAATGCTGCATTACCACTCATTTCGTTCGTAAAGATTATAAAATGTAACAACACATTAATTCTATATTATTTTCGCATTGTCATTTTCAATGAATCATAACTCTGGTAATTCAATACGCGAAAATCTTCAAATTTGTAATCATTAATATTATCTCTCAAAACTCCAATTTCAACTCTCGGAAAAGGATACGGGCAACGCAATAATTGTGTTTTGAGGGTATCCATATGTTCGTCGTATATATGTGCATTTCCTAAATGATATACGAATTCGTGTGCAACTAAACCACAATGTTTGGCGATTAGATGCGTCAAAAAACTATACGATGCAATGTTAAATGGAACTCCTAAACCTACATCACCGCTTCGCTGATATAAAGCACACGAAAGACGATTTTCGTTGTCTACATTAAATTGGCACAGAATATGGCACGGTGGTAGTGCCATTTCATCTAACTGGCACGGATTCCACGCAGACATAATAAGACGACGTGAAAATCTCTCGGTAGGATGTTTCAAACATCGGATAATCTCAGCGAGTTGGTCCACACCTTTTCCAGTGTAATCTGTTTCGTAATTCTCATATTTAGCATTAAAGTGTCTCCATTGGTGCCCGTAAATGGGGCCAAGGTCGCCTTCGGCGTAATGCGAGAGACCGCGCGATTCCATAAAATCCGGTGATGCATTATCGTCCCAAATATGAACACCGACATCTTGTAAAAGGCGATTGTCAGTTTTCCCTTGAATAAACCACAAAAGTTCTTTGAGGCATGTCTTCCACGCCATTTTTTTGGTAGTAAGTATCGGAATCCAACCTTGTTCTAACGAAAATACCATTCCAGCACCAAATACAGAAAATGTGCTGCCATTTCGTCCCACTTGTTCGTGATTTTGCTCTATAATATCATTGATGAGATTTAGGTATTGATACTCTGCGTGTGGGTGGATGAATACGCGGCTGGTGTTATTCACTTCTTTTATAGCTTCTATGTTACTTGTTACATTATCATTATCATTATCATTATCATTATCATTATCATTATCATTATCATTATCATTATTTGATACATTGACACGATGAATGTGGTAATGCGGAACGCTATTGATACGTGAAAAACGACGAAGCATTTATTATGGCGGTTGAATAATATCTATAATGTAAATTGTTTAATTCCATTCAAGACCTGCAAATTCAATCGTTTATATAATATTCCTTGCTATATATATACTCCAATGGAAGCATTTGAAGAAACCGTAAAGGAAGGAACGAAACGTGGTAGTTCATTTGTAGACCATGTCTTTCGTTTAGACGAACAGCAACAAGGTATTTTATTAAATATTGTCCAATATACGATTGTTGGTTTCATTCCCATCCTCATAATGTTGTATTTAGTACGAACCTATGTTCCTGAACCCGATGACCACAAAGCAACCCTAATGATTTTAGTAGAAATCCTTGGTCAAATTATCTTTATGTTTGTCTTCATTTACTTTATCCATCGCCTGATTACATACATCCCAACATACTCTGGGTACAGATACAGCGAGTTCAACTTTACTACCACAATTTTAGGAATATTGATGATTCTCTTGAGTATCAAGACAAAGTTGGGTGAGAAGGTGCAGATTATTGTAGACCGCACGATTGAGTTAGTTGGTGGTGAGACAAGCTACAATGGAACCGCTGGTTCTAGTTCGGGTGGCGCACAAGGCGGTTCTGGCGGTGGAACTGTTCGTATTACGCAACCTCTTTCCCAGCCTTACGCTGGCGGTGTTCCAGGTGGAATGGTAGGTGGTGGTATGGCCCCGCCTAACCCTGTATTAACCGCCAACCGCAATACAGGCACGGCTGACTATGGTCTCTCGCAAGCATCCCAACAACAGCAACATTTCAACAGCACATACGCACAGCACGTAGGCGGTGGTATGCCTGGTGGAATGATGTCATTTGAACCGATGGCCGCAAATGAAGTTATTGGGTCAAAGTTTTAGATAGCCGAATACAATACAATACAATACAATACTGATGTTACTCTTTCATTATTTATTATATGATATAAAGTAAATTATAATTTATATTATATAACCGTATCATTATGCCAACCCTAAACGAATTCTTTGCAAGTCATCATATTGCACCTACTGAAGGTTATTCTCAACAGGTTCCTGGGCAAATCGCGTTTTTACAAAAGATGGGAAGTTTGCCGTCTGTAAAACGTGTTATGGAAATCGGGTTTAATGCTGGACATTCGGCAGAATTGTTTTTATCATCCAATCCTATAATGGAACTTGTAAGTTTTGATATAGGTCATCACGATTACCTCAAACACGGTAAAGAATTTATAGATAAGATATACCCCAATAGACATACATTAATTATTGGGAATAGTTTGAATACTGTTCCCGAGTATTCAAAAACTGCAAAACCATTTGACCTGATTTTTATTGATGGAGGGCACGATTATCCTATCGCATATGGAGATATTATGAATTGTAAGAAACTCGCACATAAAGATACAATTGTTATTATGGATGATACAATGAAAACTAAAAATTGGCTGATGGGGTGGAATTATGGCCCGAATCGTGCGTGGAGTGACTGTATTGCCAATAAGGTTATTGTGGAATTAGGAAGCGAAGATTGTGAACCAGGGCGTGGTCATAGTTGGGGACATTATTTATTCTGAGATACCAATCATTGCAATGATTCACTTTTCTATGAAAATCTCTCGTTCTATACTTTTCATAATCTTACGTTCACCAATCGGGTCATCTTTGATTTCGTGAAGGACATTTTTAACCATCTTATGATGAAAATCCTGGAGCTTACTATTCGTCTCCCATCCTGGGTGTAAATCCATCCATTTTTTTATGGCAAAATATTCTTTATTTGCAATATCAATAAACGCTTGACGCATTCGCGCATTACCTTCATCTCTCGCCCATTGATGATTATCCCGGACATAAATAGTATCGCGTTTCTGGTCTGTGCAATGAATCGGACGCTTATACAAATCCATTTGTTTTAAACCGTCAATCATCACTTTACTAATCCCTTCAACCAGTCCTTGGTTCCGTGTATACGTCAAGTCATCCATTGTTATTTCGAGTGAATCTACAAAATCCGATATATTGACCGCATCTTTGCATTGTTCGTTCAGGAAAAAGTTCAAATTGAATTGATTATTATTGGTATTATTCACAATGATATTTCGTTCTTTACTTAATTCAACAATTTGCTTTTGTAGAGTTTTGTTCTGGTCTAATAATTCAAATACGAGTGAATTCACGAGAGATTTTTTATTTCGTTTCTTGCCGTCTGTAAGTGCCGAAATCATTTTCCGAATATAATCGGTCAACTTCTCATTTTGCTCAGTTAGAATTTGAGATACAGCTGATGTTGTAGCATCCGTTGCGGATGACATTGCAGATATAGTATCTGTATCCGTATCCATATCAATGGTAATGTCGTCCATTACAGACGACGATGCTGATGATGCTGATGATGCCGACGACGACGACGACGAACTATCAGAATCATAATGAATACTATGTTTATCATTTTCTGGTTTTTCACAGATTTGAATAGATATTTCAGGTTCAGTTACATTCAAATAATCAAAAATAATATCATTATCCTTTTTTTCCGCGGTTTTTTTAGATTTGAAACGATATCGCACAATTTCCATAGAGTCATCATCCTCGCGAATATTGTTATGGGTTGATGCTACTTCTTCTAATCTCTCGGATATCGTATTTGGAAGCTTAGCTTCAACCGATGTTGTCGTCATTGTAGTAGAAATAATAGAAACCGATATATTATTATTCGTGGAAGATATACCCATCGCTAGATTATGCACTGCCGACGTTTGTTTATGTTGAAATTGAAGACACGTAGAAGTATGTTTGTAATAACTCGACCGGTGTGCATAAGATTTTTTACAAAGGCATACATACTTTCCCTTATTCGTTATTATCTCAGTTGGAATCTTTCTATCCAAACTAGGCAAATGAGACAATCCGGACGTTTCATCGGCAAAAATATTTGGTTTATAATTGGAATTTCCTTCAACTCCATTGGTTTCATTTGTCAGCGTTTCGTCCATTTTTTCATCGTTCAAATTTGGTTTCATTTTGATAATATAATAATTCGCCATATCCTTGGCTTGAATTTCATTGATACAAACACATTCTTCCAAAATATTACACTTCCAATTCGTCCAACCACCATTCTTCCGAATGCAATCGTATAATTTCGTGTGATACGAATTATCCAAAGTTTCACGCTTATGTTTATACTTTCTCTGTGTCAAATTGGTTGTATACGAAATATATAAGTCCGAAATCTCTGTATTTTTACAAGTTAATTGATAGATATATGTTCGGGAGTAATCTGCAAACTTTCGCGGCATTTTTCACCGGTTTAAATTCAATATTCCGAGAGATAATGCTTCTCTTTATGTATAATGTATAATATACTTCTATTATTTATTCTGTGTCCGCTGACTGACTTTTCATTTTACCCCACGTCATTGGCAACATTGGCTCCATAGGTTCGTCTAAATGTTGCCATTCTCACTACAAAAACTGAACATCTCAGTCTCACTTTTTGTCTGATTTTGTCTTATTTTACCCCAGTTTTGTCTGATTTTGCAATTTGACACTTTTGACATTTTGGCAACATTTACACCATATTCAGTCACATCACCAGAAATAAAAAAGCTACTTTTCCCGCTAACTCAAAAAGGGTAAAATGGTATTTTTTAAAAAATGTCCAAATCCGGGTTTGCCCGTTTTACTTTTAAAACGCGTTTTTTTCGCATTTTAGCCTGACGAGAGCATAATTTTCAAAAAACGACGATATCCGTTCAAAATCTTGCAGGGTTGTCGTAACACAATTTCATTAAACTATGAAAATCGCCATTTTTGCGTCGGATTGCGCAACTTTTCGCCTTACTGACTTTTCAAAAAGTTATAAGATAATGCTATATATGCTTTAATTTTCAGTAAGGATGATTGTTATATCACTAAAAACTGAACATTATCGTGTCAAATATACATTAGCGCCAATATATAATAAATAAACATCATTGTATATATGTATTCTTACGTAATACTTATTGGAATAGTATATGAAAAAAACAGTAGTTATAGACTTGGGTTATATGAAACCATCCGTTGGAGGTAGTCGGTCGCGGTCTAGGTCACGAAAACGGATAATGAATGTAAACGAAAACGACGATGACGACGAGAGTATAGATGCTACTACTTCAAGTGAAGAATTGAACGACTACGACTACGACTACGACGACGACGACGACGACGACGACGAATACGATATTGTAGAAGATAAGTCATCAACAACAGTTGGTTCAAATATCCATCCGAGTGTCAAGGATTCAGATTATGCGGTAGATTCTGACGAAGACCTACTTCAATCCGTATTGGATGAACCAACATTCCCGTTGGATATTAATGCGATATTATCTGCGATGAATAAGACAGAGAATAACACAATTGCAAATTTGACGTTGAAGAAGATTCATATGCGAAGACACGAAATTCTCTCGTCACTACATTTGACACCTGAAAAGATGTCCGAGTTTGAACGAAAATTACAAATGTATCGCGTGATTGAAAACCCATATGACCTGAAACATAATCAATTGATACGATGGATACCATTACGGTCTCTTGAAACGCGCCCCTATCTCACACTTGGCGGAATATTATTCAACGTTCGTGAAAACCTGGAGGAGGAAGGAATACATAATGTATCCATCCGAAATGTGAAACGGTTTGTATTCAACATTAAATTTGAATTAAATATTGTATTTCAAAGGTTGAGCGAAGAGGAATTGCTTATCTTGCGTGCGATAGAATATGTGGATAATGAAGATAACATCTAGACGACGGAATTATGGATTTACATTTACATTCTTCGCAGTTTTTGTTATATCACGCATCAAGCGAGGGCGTAATTTATTTGTGCGTTTGCTTTTACAACGAAAACCGTGATGTCGTAGATTTTTATTACGAAAGATGGAACGAGAACAATATGCGATGCGGCGTGGACTTTCGTCCGATGAGTTGCGACTATTTCGCGCACGTGTTTTTACCGGTGGTTTAATACAGCGACACAATTTCTCAGCAAGTATATTTTGGGCGCGTTCTTTTATTGTTTTTGTAGAAATGCCTGAATAAGCGCGAGGTCGTGAATCGCGGTGATAATGATGAAGAATTTTAACATAATCTTGACGTGTAAGTTTCATATCTTCATCAATATCACTATCCGTATATTGCGGTAATGTTCGCATAATACTATAATATCATAATATTATAATAGTATAATGACTTCAACTACAAAAATACGCCCAAAGGTCGTTGTATTTGATGTAGATGAAACCCTCGGAAATTTCTCTCAATTCTCTATATTCACACACGTATTAGATGATTACTTCAATAAACCGGATATATCGTATCGTCATTTTAATGATTTAGTTGATTTGTATCCAGAGATTATACGCCCGAATATGTTACGTATACTAGATTATATCCGTAAAAAGAAAAATGCAAATGTGTGTAGTAAAGTGATGATATATACGAATAATATGGGTCCGGATACGTGGGTAGCGCATATTCGTAAATATTTTGAGTATAAATTGCGCGCATTGCATTCCGAAACTAGGGACGGTGGGCTTGCGATTACGCCTCCTTTATTTGACCATACAATTGGCGGATTTAAACCGCAAGATGCATCTACATCAGTATCTTCCAGTGCATTTCCACAACGAACTACGAAAGAAAAGACCGTAAATGATTTGATTCGTTGTGCACGAATTCCACTTGATACCGATATATGTTTCCTAGACGATTTGCATCATCCTAAAATGGAAGACGAACACGTCTATTATATCAAATTACAAGCATATCATACGTATATTCCATTCCATATATTCGTGACGCGGTTTTTAAATAGTGCATTATATCGCGATGTATTTGATAAATTTGCGGTTAGCTCGGTTGCGACAACAACACCATCCGCTGTAAAAAAACAAGTTCTCTCCATTGAAATTCATAACCTATTTGTGAAATATGCAAATCATATGAAATACGATGCTAAAGCACATCAACGTAAAATGAATCCACGCGAAATTGACGAAATCATAAGTAAATATATCTTGTATCATCTTCAACAATTTTTTCGTGATGGTCCGCCACAGCCACAATCAAGTCCACATCTACGGAAAGCCGCTACTAGCAGCAGGAGCAGGAGTACCAGAAACTCCAAAAAAAATAGGTTGCCTTTATCCACTACTTCTACAAATGAACATTATCATACCGGTAATGTATTTTATATAGATAAAACGACTGCTATCAAGAATATGCGTAATAAAACGATTCGGATTAGGTGACATACCACACCACCACCGCCACCCCCTTACAATGTATTTGTAAATATAACCTTATCTCCGGCCGCTTCAGCCGCCACAATCGCTTCGTGTGTCGCAATTTGTGTTTCTGGTGTGGAATGCAGTTCGCGAAGGAATACAACACCAATATCTCTACGTGCGACCACGTGTTCTCTCGCATTCGCTAGTTTTGCCTGAAATATGCGCTCCTTTTCTTCGGAGACCCACTTTTGATGGCGTTTATTTGATTTGTGCCGTTCCCAATTACCTTTTGCTCCACGCCACCCACACGAACAACTCACAGGACGCACAATTTCCAGTTCGTGATGTGTATCGTCAAACAACCGCGACATAATGGTCTGGATCGCGTGATGCAGAATCATTGGACATGTTTCGTATCCTGCATTTCCTTCTTCTGGTTTGTAGTTGACTAGCATTTGAAATACTTCCATTTCATTGCCGCGATGAACCAAGTTGAACTCTTCACTCGTGTATATACTTGAATCTTCGCCACACAATTCAACGACGATAGCGTCGGCAACGCTCATAATTTCGTCGTATAGTTCTTCATTATCTTCTTTAATTTCATCCAAGGTCATCCAGCAACGTAAGATATCACCAGGACGATATCTTTGTGGTCGTGCCGCCGCCACCTGAGCCGCGGCTAATGCATTATTCTTGTGCCGATGTAAAGAACCAAGCGCATTCATTCCACGTAAATATACGCCTTCAGGTATGTTGTGCTGATGTTCTTCCATAATTTCCATCATAATATCCAATTCCTTCTGGATAGCACTTCCGATACCAGTGTAGTTCGCTGCTGATTCTGCTGCTGCTGCCATTTTGATGTATATGAATGTTGTCTACGTTGTTATAGATATTTGACAAAACATTTCAATTTTTCGTCAAATTACGCGAAACACGACTGACCCTCTCCCCCCCCCCTCACTAGAGCATTCCGAGGCAATTCGTATTCCATTATTTACCATCAGATGTATTGATATAATTATAAATCGGATGAACCACCGCCTCATTGACTGGCTCTCCTATTTTCTGCTGGATTTGATTTTTCGTATAATTTATAACGGTATCCGATACGATATGTGTAAATAAAATGAAAACACATGTATACATAATAAGTTGCCGGTCAAATTCACTGAACGTGTTTCCGCCTAAAAACGCGAACTTGGGGTTGGTCCACGATATGGTATTAAACCGAAGTAACAGAATAAATACGGCAGTATACAATATTACTTTTTGCAGCAAAGGAATATATTCGGGTAGAATATTGTAAAACCCAAATAATACAAGCAAATAACTTGCATACAAAAAGAAGTCAATATATTTGTAATACATCGTATATTTACTGAATATAGGTTTAACAATGTCGCGAATCCCAGTCACTACTGCAACAATGAGTTCTTCTGCTGCATTTTTGATGGTATTCATAAAATGGTTTTTGTAAATTATTTTGTTAGAGAATACTTGTATAATATATAGATAATATTACGTTTCTGCATTATTCGGGTCTGAAACATAAAATGATAATAAACGCGCACTTGGGTCTAATACGCCCTCGCAAAATGGATGTCGCCAGTAATACGGGATGATATCACCGCGGCCTTCATAGATGTTTTCAAACACACGCCGATAATAGAAACTTTCTTTGTCATATGGTGGATTGTGAAGCGAGTATAAACAATGCGATTTATTGTTAAACTCTTCATCGGAAACAACACGGTCAGAATACTCTTTAATCATTTGAACCCACGTGCGACCTCCATTTGCCGAACTTACCCCATCACTGAACGCTTCTTTTCTTCGCCAAAGAACTTCATCGGGTAAAAGTCCCGAATCTTGAAAAGCCCGACGAAGTAGGTATTTTTCCATTTTATCATCATTGAAACGCTTGAAACGCGGATGAATCGTCATAACATACCCGAGAAATGCCTTGTCTGCAAATGGAACACGAGCCTCCAATCCAGCACCACTTATACTCTTATCTGAGCGAAGGAGGTCAAAAAACCGAACGTCCCGAATCATCCGCTCATTTTCACGATGAAATTCGGAATCGCTAGGTGCTTTCAAGAACCCGCGATATGACCCGAAAACCTCATCCGACATATCTCCACAATAAATAACAACATCATCGGTTTGTTGTTGGATATATTTACTGATGAGATAGTTCCCCACAGAGGCGCGAATCGTAGTGGTGCAATAACTCTCTGTTTGATAAATTGTATCATAAATCGCACCGATAAAATCATCTTCTTTTAATGATACTTCGTGATGACACGTTCCCAAGTGCTCGGCAACACGTCTCGCCCATATTAAATCCACCGACCCCTCCAATCCAATGCTATAGGTATTCAATACCGTATCTGGAGAAGTCTTTTTCAACTCTCTCGCAACAATTGCAGTAACAAGTGAACTATCTAAACCACCCGAAAGAAGACAACCCACTGGTCGCTCACTCATTAAACGCTTGACAACCGCCTGTGTCAGCAATTCGCGAATATTTGCACATATCGTGTCTTCATTCTCCTCATCACCTGCCGCCGACGCCGACGCTGCATACGAATACGAATACGAATATGAATAATTTACACACAACGATTTTAGTTGCGACTCCAACAACGATACATCATTTGTCTTCTTTACGGTTGTTCCAGATTCAGTTCCGTATGAAACATACGCATAATCGTAGTACGACCGGAATGTCGCACTACCATCAATACTTTCTTCCCCAAGATACTCCATATAACAACCTGCCGGAAATTGGACGACTGTATCACAAATTGCATTCAACGATTTCATTTCACTGGAAATGCATATGCCATAATAATCAGGGTTCAAAGAGACACACATCAAGTCGGAATACTCACTTCCAAATGCACCATCGTGTCGGGATACTCCAATAAAGAGTGAACGAACACCTACGGGGTCCCTCGCAACATAGGTTGCTCCACTCTCATAATCGTGTAATACAAACCCAAATACACCATCCAGTTTACGCACTGTCTCGTGAATACCAACTTTCCTGTAAAGATGGATAATAATTTCGCAATCTGAACCGCTTTGATATTCTTTCTCTAATCCAAATTCATCAATGAGAGCTTTAAAATTGTAGATTTCGCCATTACACACCAACCGACAGTTTTTAATGAAAAATGGTTGGTCAGACGCCGGGTCCATTCCATTGATAGATAGACGATGAAATCCCCACGCGCGAGTATCGTCTTTCAAAAATACAGACTTATCTGGACCACGATGAGATGACAATATAAACGATTCTTGTAATGTTTTCAACTGTTGTAATGCAAGTCGTGCCACCGTCTGAAAATAGAATATACCACACATTTTAGAATGAGAACAATAACGAGATATGATATATTATGTATTTATGTATTTATGTATTTATGTATTTATGTATTTATGTTATTTATTTTCACAATATACAATAATAATATCATCTACATTAGTATCGTAATGGATTTTTACGGTGTTGTAAATGGAGCATATTCAAATCATCACGACCGTCTTGGCGAAATTAACCAACGTATTTCCGAGAGAAATATTCCTTCGGCTACCCTTCGTCCAGCATTCAATGTTCGCCCTCTTTCATCCAAATATGCAATGATGCCAATTTTAGAGACACGTCCTACACCGACGGTGTCTATTCCAGCTTATCAACATTTCACTACCGAGACAGTCTTCAATCCTGGAAATGCAAAGGCGCCCTGGTTAGGATGGGCGGAACGTGTCAATGTAGAATCATCGTTGCGAAATCAATTCTTCGCACTTCAACGTAATGACCGCGCGGTATATGTTCCGAACTCAACCAGCGATCTTTATATGGTTCACGTGGATAGTCGTATTGTAGAACAACCGAATCCGTATTTATTTGATAACGGTGCATCAAACTTCGCACCAATGAACCCGAATCCAAATGGTTTAGGCAAACTTACATTTGACAATTCTACACGGTTTCAACTTCGCACACTTCATTGCACCTACGACGGGTTTTGCACGGGTGAAGGCGGTCCAATCGTTGAGCCGGCGACGAATTATATACCAGAAGAACAATTAAAGAAGAAAAAGAAAGAAGAAGAGCAAAAGGCTCATCTCTCACATATTACAGAGGGTTTTTCTGGGGGGTCTAGGACAGACAACAAAAAAACCAACAATACGAACTCTAGTAACTACCCCACCTATCTCCCGCGCGCGACTGCGTCGTCAAATGCGAAAGAGCATTTAATGATGCGTAACCGAACATAAATAGAATTATTGATATGTTATCATACGAAAAAAAAAGATGCCAAATTTTTGTTCTATTATAACATATCAAACTGCTGTAAAATGGTTGAAGAAATACGAGAAGATGGGGGTGAGATGCGAAACTACCGCGATGAATGGAATGAATTCAACGAACTGACACTCACAGTTATGGCAAACCGGTCCCGTTACGATAAATGTAAAAAATCAATGGCGAATACAACCGACGCAGTTGCGGAGTTGTTTCATAAAGAAAAAGTGTATTATAAAGAACGCATATTAGCAATGACGCGTGGTTTGTTTGATGAACGTTGTGAAAATGATGAAATCAACCGTGCACATCAAGAATATTTGAAGTCGTGTATTGAGTATTTAAAGTGGAATGATATTACTGAAATGGTTGAAGCTGATAATCGCACGGAAGAAGCGCCGTATGATGTAGCGTATGCACGAGAGAATTTACATAAGAAAATCCAAGAGACGATGACACCGCCTACAGTTTTAGATGAATTATTACCAGAACCCGAAGTAAATCTATCCGCTACAAACACTACTTCCCCGAGACCGACGACACCAGACAACAAGTCTATATTATCTTTCGCGAACAAAATGTGTATTCGGAAAAAAACAATGGATGACTTTATTGTATTGAAACCCGCATCTGGAAATACGGATGAAGAAATCAAATCACGATTACCGAAAATCCGAGATTATCACAATGATATAATGAAACGAGCTGCGTAGTATGATGTTATATTACTTATACAGATTGACCTATAATCAAAAGCACTGAATCAAGTATTTTTGGTGTATATTGAGAATAGGAATATTCTCGCTGTGGTATGACCGGAAATATTTTACGACCATTTACGGTCTCCGGCGAAGAATCGTCGTGTAGTAATTTTTCTATATCATAATAGGTAGATTCGTCGTGAAAGGCCGACTCTTCTAAGTCACGAGTCTGCATAACAATGCCCAATATTTGTTCTTGAATTGAAACATCCTCTCCAGGAAATGGGGGGGTCATCAATGTATTTATATATGTTATAATTGTCTCCGATATATAGGACTTGAATTTTGCGTGAACCATCATCGTGGTCGGACGGTTGTTCCCAATATCAGAGTCTGAATCATTTGAAATAATGCTATAGACGTGAAAGAGCCGACTCACTTTATTGTAAAGAATGAACGCCGACCGATTACAAACATTGCCACGAAACACATTCATATGATAGATGTATTGTGATATGGGATGCATCGGATTGATACAAACTACGGCGGCGGGTGTATCATCGGCCGACACTGTTGATATCTCAACTAACGCGGCTGCTGCTGCTGCCGATGCATCGTCATCCATCACTCTTCTTCCGCTTCCGCTTCCGCTTCCGCTTCCGCTTCCGCTTCCTGTGTATATTTTATATGTGTGAATATTGGCATCACGAAACGATGGAGTTTGAATATTTATGCGAGATTGCCGACGTGGGGGTGGTGGTGATGCCAAACGAATGGAGCTTGACTGAGAACGAGAACGAGAACGAGAACGAGTTGTTACAACCATTATGATAAACAATAATGTAAAATGATATAATAGAATTAGTTCAATTTTTTATGATATAATAGTATAAGTTTAGTATTACATTATTTAACGATATGAGTGTCATAGAAGACGGTGATAACCACCATAAATTCAAAGCAGTTAGTTGTGCACCAAAAGATGAGACCGACCCGGATATGAATGAAACAAAGGATTTTTCGTGTTATTCATCAAAATCTCTCACCAAGTTGAAACAACTCTGGAATAAACGCCACCCAGACCAGAAGATTCAAGACTCGGACCCCCGCGCAATATGGACCGCATTAAAAAATAATATGAATCACGTATGTCATCAAGAAGCGTGTTGGCTCCGCCAGAGTTTTGCTTCATCTGGAATGGACCAAGAGATGCTTCATTATACATTTGCTCCGCAAGCTCCAAAAGAATGGAAGAAAAACATTCACGAGTGGCTTTCAAGTATTGATATCGCCAATTCACTGAAGCAATACGAACACGCAATCCCATCATTTCTTTTCATAGGGCCATCTCCCGTAGATTTTGACAAGGTGCTTGAGGACGGTCAGTGTGTATGGAATGAGTTATGTAAATTTGATATTATGAAACACATAAAAAATGGAAAACCAAAAATTGGTATTGTTTTTAACACCGACCCTCACGATAAACCGGGCGAGCATTGGGTATCTATGTTTATTGATGTGCGCGCAAAGGTCATCTTCTTTTTTGACAGCACAGGCGACCCCCCCCAGCGAAGAATACAAACATTTATGAAGATGGTGCGTGAACAGGGAGCTGCAAATGGTATTGATTTTAAGGAATATATCAATGATATCCATCATCAAAAAAATAATACAGAATGCGGTGTCTATTCTATTTTTATGATTATTCATATGCTCATTGGTAAAATGACTGTTCACGATTTTTTGGATAAGAAGAAGAAACTAACGGATAAGTATATGCAACGATTTCGGCGTAAATTTTTCAATGTGGATGAGAAAGTTCCGACGCCAAATGTAGACTTTTAGTGGGGGTGTTAGCCTGACGACCGACTAGCCTCCACAAAGCAGAACAGTCGTTCGTTACCATAAATTATATAAACATTTGTTATCATTGTTTATATAATGTCATCTCTCGTATCACAAGAAAATAAAGAACTTCTTTGGTCATTATTAGCGGAAGAAGGACTATTTGACGAGATCCCCGATAATGTAACACCGGAAGAAATAAAACACGTATTTGAGAGAATCTTAAAAAATCTCTCGGCGACCATCCCATCACTTCACGCGGCCAGGTTGAAAGAACTCCACCACGCGAAACGCCACGCCATCGCAGAAGAAGACTATGATACCGCGAAGAAACTCCGCACCACTATAGAAGAAATGGAGGCACCACTCGCGCGATTGGAGAAACTGGAAGCACGTAAGGTTCTCGCAATTCAGGCGGAAGATTATGAAGCGGCCAAGCAAATCAAGATGGAGATTGACAGGATTCGTGCTGCTTCTTTTTCTCTCAAAGAATTGAATAAGATTGCGATTGAATCTCTCGCCGTGAATATTCCGAAACTTGCGAGAGATATCAGTGCGATTAAATCCGGGAATACTGGATCTAGATTCACAGGCAGCGTGCGAGAGATATACAATGCAGAGGACTTTCATTCTCAGAAACGCCAAGAGGTTGAAACAAAGATGCGAGAGAAGGAGGCAGAGATGAGATCTTTTTTTGAAGTTCCACGTCCACCTGAGATTGATTTTTCGGATATACCGAGAGACCCCCGTCCAGTGATGCGGTTAAAGGCACACCCGGATATGAAAGTCAATGAAGACGGTAATGGCGACGACAGTCCACTCGCAGCCGACGGTGATGATATAGAAAAACTCATTGCCGAGAGAATCGCCGCACGTCAACGCGACCTGGATGAAATTGGCGAAAGAATAAAAGCAGCGATGCCGTCACCGCAGAAGCAGCAGCCCACTGAATATAACCCAAATGATATAAATCAATCTAATGATGCTATGCCTTCACCTCCTCCCGCACTAAAAACGTTGGATACACGGAAAGTCCGATTTCAGGAAGATACAAATCCAATCTTTCTGAAACTAAAGAGAAAACCGATACGGGAATACGAATGACATTTCTAATGAATAGTGTGGTGTTTATGTCTCACTATATAATATATACTATATATAATAGATACATTCAGAAATGGAGTCGGCACAAGAACCACAATTGCCAATTGTAGTGGCAGCGTTTATTATGATGCATGCCGGAATTGATCCAACCGAATATAGTACTGAAAAGAAAGACACTGTTACGAAATGTAAAAAACGTTCCATACCTCACGGTATTCCTTCCGGGCTTGGCGATGATTCTCTCGATACTGACAATTATTATGAACCTCATTGTTACGAATACAAATTAACAGCATCTGTCTTGGAAGCTGGTAAACACTTATATGCTCCGTCCATTTTAGGCAATTCATATTATGATCATAAAAACACTAACGTTTTTTTAGAAAATATGAATCAAAGATATGATAAAGCGACAACAAAAAATCCAGATTATATCAGTTATTGCTTGGAAGAAATCAAGAATTTTGAAGAAGGACACGTTCAAGGTATGAGACAATTAAATGATGAAAGTACAGGTTCACAATATGATCGTCAACAACAATTGGAACGTGGTGAGGCTATAGTGCATAAGTCTCGTGTACTATGGAATAAACATACTCATTATATCACTGAAAAAACGTATTCTATAGTTTACAATGATGACCCGATAAATTCTATAATGCTTTATTGTCCACAATACCGTTTGTCATCATCGGCGAAAGATGCAGGTGTTGTGACCGCAGAATTAAAAAAAGTAGAATCTTATAACGAATATGGTTGTGAAGTTATATTTGAACCTAATAGTAATACGTGTTCAATTCAGTTTAATGCTAGAAAATGTATAAATTATATTCCTTTTAAAAACATAGTAAATATGATTGATAATGTATTAAAATCTATATTACCACAAGGCGTTTCAAAATACGAATTATCTATTTTTGATTTTACTTGTTCTGAAGTTGAATTTCTTAATCATCCAAATAAAGAAGAAACACCGGAATATATCTCGTATAATAAAGAACATAATACAATGTTATATGGGACAAGACCCACAGAACAGGATTCAACATTTCAAAGACAAAAAATGAGTCTACCCTTTGCGGAACCAGACCTGGAATCGCCTCATTGTCACCACCACCTCCTGAGATCTTACTTTCGTTTGGAAGAAGGCCCATCAATTACTCCTTCTCCTCAACGTGCGTCTTCTTATATTAAGGTTCATTTGGATGTTGGTATTATAACGTTCGTTGACTCTGATCTAACTGTTGAACTTGTAAGCGATTCGTTAGACCCTTGTGATTGTCTACAAGGTTCTGGTGCTGGTGTTGATGAGGATGCGGATGCGGATGGTGGTAGCCGCCGCCGCCGCCCGCGTCGCACAATCAAGAAAGTATCTCTCCGCAATCGTCGTCGCACAAAGGTTCGGTCAAAACGAACCAAACGACAAAGAAAGACAAAATCAAAACGCTGAGAGATTACACAGAGGTATTGACAATGTTTTATTGAAAAAGAATGGAGCGAGCTCTGGAATACCAGGATTCACACTGAATGTTTTATTGAAAAAGAATGGAGCGAGCTCTGCGAGCGCAATTCTTTTTCAATAAAACACTAAAAAAACTCTATCCGCGACTGCTCACCAACCCCTGTCCGCAGGTCGGCGGGTATGATTGTCCGGCGTCCACGTTCCACCAAATTCCCCATTTTATACAATTCCAAGTCATAAATGATATGCGTGTCGGGGTCTTCCGCATATTCTTTTCCATTCACAGTCAACTTCCGCAGTGCAAGTGTTTTTGTTTGTTTGTTCAATTTCTTCGTCTTATCGTCCTCTTCCGTCGCAATGTTAGGCTGATACGCGAGTGTTTCATCACCTACTTCTACGCCAAACGAGTAGCATTGAAGGCGTTCCTTCGCAGAGGCATTTGCGTGAATCATACAATCAAAGGATGACTCTTTGACCGCTGTCAATATTTGGCGTGTAATCCGTTCCTTGATATTGGATATTTCGTAAAGAGATTGGTCGGTGCTCATCGGCGTCACCCCATCGGTTTTACTCTTATCATTCATACGAATATTCAACGACTCGTCATTGTCACTTGCAATTTGGCGCGCAGTGAATCGCATAATATAAAGAAAAACGTCCACTGTTCGCAATTCTTCGGGAAGGTCAATATGGCTACAAATACGACGAGCACGACCGATAATCTGTTCTGTGCGGACAGGATGCCAGTAAGGCTCAGTGATATGAACATATCGCACGTTTCGTAAGTTGATACCCTCTGCACCAGATGCAGTAATCATAAGAATCTTAATCACTTCACCATACATATTGTTTGTGAAACGAGGCGAGAGTTGTTCAATGATACTCTTTGGCACATTTTTCCACTTGCTGTTGAATATATTGCGGATGATTTCCTTTTCTTCGGCGGTTTCTGTTCCAGTATACAAGGCAAAACACGGCCGCTCTTGTTCTTCCGATGTCATATCAATCGTCCAGTCACCAGTTGACGACCGATTTATTTTGAATTGAGAGAATCCATTTGCTTCCAGAATCAGTTTGATAATACCGATACCTTCTAATGTGCGGAACTGGCTATATACAAGATGAAGACCGACGTGCTGTTTATCCAAGATATTATGAAGTAAATGAAGGAATTTAGGACTATATGTTGCAAGTTCTTCCGGAATGAGAAAGCTACCTGCACTGATTTTGAGGTCGCGGATGGCTTTATTTATAGCGGCTTGGTATTGCGCGACGTAGTCTTTTTTACCAGACAACGCCGGTTTTTTTCCAGACATAACCGCCGCCACTGCATCGGAATGTTCTCCAGTAATAACCATCTCGGTATCATCTTCATCGCTATTATCACCCTGACCAGTCTCTCCATCTAACATATTTTCATCCATCATTTTACTTCCGGATGTTTCTGCCCCTGCCTCCGCCTCCGCCGTCGCCGCACCTTTCGGTTTACGTCCGCGTTTTGGTGCCCCTTTAGCAGCACCGGTTACACCGATGTCCATTGCTCGTGCAATACGCGCGGCCAACATATCGGCAGTCTCGTGGGCATCACCCATAACTCCCGCATCTGGAAGAGTTCCTCGTGCTGCAGATTTTTCTATTTCGCTTGCACCGGTTATATCATCGCCAGGTAAGGGTCTCCGAATGGATGGTGGAAATACAAAATTACAGAATGCGCGCGAAAAAATACGATAAGTGGATGAAACATCGTCATAGATGCCTTCGCCTCCGTCGCCACCCTTCTTTCCTGCTGCTGCTGCTGCAGCTGCTGCCGCCGTTGCACCTCGTTTCTTCGCTTTCTTTTTCATATTGGACTCTTGATTACGTTCAAGGTCGCGGACACGCGAATAAATTGCGAACTGATAATCGCTCATTTCCACTTCAACTAGATGAAAATTTGTCGCGGAGTCATACATTGGTAGTAATTTCTCTTGCGCGCTGCGAAAATATGATGTCAATCCAAGAATACGACGAATGAATAGGTCGCGATTTTTAAAGTCTAATGTATTTGGGTCAATAAAATAACTATTAAAGTCATCTAATTTATCAGGAAGTGCAGTAAATGGTTCTTGTTTGTTTGTTGTCGCTGAAATAACAGAGATACCATTTTCGCGGAGTTTTTGCACAATCGCGCGTTCAAATGCGGCATCTGAGAGAAGACCATTTTCCGTTGCAGTCGTATCTACAACTGCAATACTTGCAGCTCCCGGCGCCCCTGATGGTGCATCTGACGGCGCTCCATTTGTCATAATTGCGGATGGGTCTCCGCGACGAATCACGCCTCGGTATTTTGCAGATACTGCATCATAATCACGGACAAACCCAAACGGATTTCGTGTAATGATTAATTTTTTAGTGCGCGTATTATAGTCCATATAGTCAAATGAAAGTCCAATTCCCTTTGCAAATCCTGCACCCATAGCCCCCGCTGCTGCCCCCGACGCCGCTTTTCCGCGTCCTAGACCTTTTGCCACTGTTCCAGGTGCATTCAGACCGAATATACTTTTAAATGTGTCTAATGTTAAGCGACCACTGCCGGAGGCAGCACCCGCCCCGGCCCCACCTTCGCTAATCGTAAAGACCCAGTTGTCAATATTACCACGAAGAATATTAAACAATACTGCGATTTCATTGGGGTAGTTAATAATGGGCGTGCCGGTTAATAAAACGACCTTCGCATTTTGTGCTGATAATAAAAAGTGGTATAACCGATATGCCATAGACGTAGACCGTTTGAGTTTATTCACAATACGACTTACAAAGTTATGCGCTTCGTCAATGATGATGACTGCATTGTCAAATGGATTACGAGTATATCCATCTGTCATACTTTTCAACTTTTCAGCGCGAAGACCGTTATAATTAATAAAGTCGTATTTGGTATTTATCATTTCGTCAATTTGACGGTCTACGCGAACACGCTGACTCGCGGTGAGTTCCGTTTCATAATTACTGGGTTTGGTGACATTTACCATCCACGCACCGCCATTTGCGCGTACAAATTTATCATCAGGAAACATCAGGATTTGCGATAAAACACGGGTAAGTTCGGGATTACCACGAGAGTCAATGAATTCCCAATACTGGTTTTTCTTATACATCAGGTCGCCGCATTTTGACTTCATTTCTTCAATATAATTCATACGAAGAGATGCTGGTGTCATAACAATAATACGCTTAAATGTCTTGAGGCCTTCTGCGATGGCGATAGAGGAACACGTTTTACCACTACCAAGGCCGTGAAATAGCAATAACCCGCGGTAAGGCGAATATATATTGAGATAATCCCGGACGATTTTCTGATGAGTAAGTAGAGCTACAGATGCAGTATCATCGCCGCCGTAAAGTGCCTCACACGTTATATCTTTTTCACCGGAAGTGAGTTCATCGCGATACGGGCGAAACAATGCGTTAATATATTGGATGAATTTTGCGCGATTATTCATATAAAATTCGGATGCTTGGACCTGGGGAAGTGGGCGTGGGGTAGGGAGTCGTGTTGCGACGATGGTATCACCCACTTTATAAGCAGCGATATTCACGGTTGAGTCTTCGCGTTCTTTGATTTTCTTAACAGCCGCCTTTACACCGACAGTTGCGGCACTTACTGAATTTACGGCGGTTGCTTTCGGCTTTGGGCGAATCATTCGTTTTTTTGGAGGAGCGGCTTCACCTGCTTCGGTGGCTACTTTTTCCGGTTCATCTGAAGAAGGTGGTGGTGGCTGCGGCATCCGCATTTCTTCAAAATCAGACGGTTCATTTGCTTCTGCAATTGCTAATGCGGCTGATGCTTTCGTTTGTTTAACAATTTCGTCAGACGGTAAAACCGCGCGTTTTTGTAATTTAATAACGGCAGCAGGAGCGAAGGATGCAGCCTCGGGCTCGGCCTCGGGCTCGGCCTCGGCCTCGCTAGAAGAAGAACCAACTCCTGGTTTTGATGTATCAGTCATAGATTCAAATTTATTAGAAAAAGAAGTCGGTTGTAATGGAACAACACCTGGAGCCATACGCGACCCCCTTATTTTCGCCATAATTGCGTCTCGGTCAAAATCAACCGTGTGTCGTTTATCAACAAGAAAAACTCCTTTCGCCGTCCCCGCCGCTGCCGCTGCCGCTGTAGCAGGCTCTTCTTGAATACTGCTACTACCTTCCACCGGTAATTCTGGTTCTTTTTCACGAATTGTTGGCTGATTACCCGTTACATTCCGCGGTTTTTTAAATACATCACTTGGTAATTTACGAACAAAATTCACAACGACACCCTCTTTCGCATCTACTGCCGCTGATGAACGAACCGCCGGGCGACTTGTAAGATTATATTGTTTCAATACATTCATAGGAATGAAATGAGATATTACTAACATATACGATTATATTTATTTCGCAATCCGCGCGATTTGTTTAATCGCGATTTCGCACGTGATTTGTTCTGCCTTCTTCTTGATTTTATGTGTAGCGCGTGCAAAGAAGACAAATGCTTTTCCTCCATTTTCCTGGCAAATACGATGAATGCCAGCAAATCCATCCGATAACGAATCAAACGGAATCGCCGCGGAAGGCTGCCCGATGACTTCATGTAATGGTTGTCCTAAACATAAATACAACCCCATTTCATATCCACCTTCTGTATCTCGTGACAATTCAATATAATCGGGTGTTGTCTTAAACTCCTTCTGTATCTTCACCTGGAGAATATTCTTGTAATTGTCATCATTTTTGATGAGATTCGTCCAGTCAATGTGCCTCTCAAACACGGTTTCAATGAAGATTTGAGCAATTTGAAACCCTGGACCGGATGTAAATATTTTCTCAAACCATTTATCGTCATCGTGAATCGTAACGCGGTTAAAATCCAAAAATAGTGCTCCGATAAACGCTTCAAACAAGCATCCCAATTTTTTTAGATTGGTTCTCGTCTTTTTTTCTTCTGAATGTTTGGAAATAATAAACCACCGATTTAACCCCATTTCCAATGCAAATTTGCCGATGGTTTCATTTTTAACAATCGCAATTTTCTTCTCAGTCATAAAGCCTTCATTCTCTTTAGGAAAACGCCGGTAAAGGTAATATTTTGTTATACACTCTAGCACGCCATCCCCGACGAATTCCAGACGCTCATTTGATTTCTGATAAAGAGGCATCGCGCCTTCCGGGCGTTCTATAAACGATACATTTTCTAACTCATTTAGCGCTTTAGGGCGTTTTGTATAGGAACGATGGATGAATGCCCGTCGGTAGAGTTCAAAATTGTGGACTTGCGAGGGGACGCCGTAACGTTTGAGAATGCTTTCAACCTCGGGAAGAGTTACTTCTATATTTTCAGTATTGTATGGATTGAAAATATACCCGCCACCATCTACGCGTATAATATCGTCGTCATTGTATATATTCTTTCCAGTGCGAGCGCTTTCGCTTTCTCCAATCAATGAATGTTCGTGGTCATCAACGATATTTAGAAGTATATTCTCATTTTCGGAAGAACTCTCGGCGTCTGAGCCACCACTGCCACCACTGCCACCACCCCGACCGCCGCGACCACCCCGACCACCACCGATGCTACTACTACAGTCACGAAGACGAAACATTTCAATATGAAGAATAGATTATCAATTATACTATATTTAAGCAAAATACAATCAATTTTTTATATCGTTATTATTTATAATTCAGCATTACAATGGTATTAAGTGGCCCCAAGAGGATTTCAAGTATTCGTTCCCTCGTGAGTAAGGGTTGTCATTTTGGAAGTATGCCTGGTTCCGCCCCCAAGGTCGGACGTGGCACCTGGACTTCTGTGGCATACCGTCAGGGAGGTATGACGTGCGACTGCTTGGCTAAGATTCGTTTTTCAACCTGCGCAGAACAATATCAGTATTTGAAGGATAATAATCTCGTCTTTAACTGCAAATTGACTGGAGGTGTGGGTCGTCAGCCTTTCAATAAGAACTGTGCCCCTGCTAAGGCTTAAATCAAAGCGAAACGATTCTATACATTTATCACATTTGATTGATGAAGGATTATTTATTATACTATAATTATATATCTAGTTACAATTATGGTAAACAGCAAAGTTGCGCGTCGCGTTTTATTTAATAGCACTGGTCCAACAAACGCAATTCACACGGATACACAACACGGTGGTGGTGATAAGAAAGGTGGCGCTATCCCTGCAGGGACAGGTCAGATGCGTAGCTTCGCAATGAGAAACACAATCGTTGAACCTGCCAAGAATAAAGAGTTTCTATTCCGCTTCACCGAGAGATTGAACCCAGCACGTCACTCTGGACCAAAGTTGTAATCTGGCACAATAACAATATAAACACAGAGTTGTATTGTTATGTAATTCATCCTATGATTATAAAAATTGACTGCCGAGAGAAAGAATTACTTGCACTTCTAGCCACCGCCACTGCCCCCGCCACCGCACCCGCACCCGCACCTGCCCCCGCACCCGCCGAACCGAAGGATTATTATGTAATGGACCTTGGAGATGGAATGACGATGAATGTTCCTTACCCCAAAAAATCTCTCGGAAACGTAAATGCGAATTCAAAAAAACGAAAGCCAACAACATCAACATCACCTCCTCATCATTTATCCATCGCGACGTGTCACGAAATCAAATCCGAGAGATTGCCTTTAGGTGATATTATTTTAAACGGACACGGACGCGACATCGTCCTATTTGAGAGAAAGACACTAAATGACCTTGCAGCAAGTATCCAGGACGGGAGATATAAAGAGCAATCATTCCGTCTATTGGAAGAAGCCGCTGCAAATGGGTTTTGTCATCATAATATCGTTTATATTATTGAAGGTAACCTCGCACATTATGACGAATCACGCAATCATAATAACCGGATAACGAAGTCTGCTCTTCAGAGCGCGATGGTTTCACTTCTTTATTATAAAGGGTTTTCGGTCGTCCGAACGATGAATATAGACGAAACCGCCGACTTTATTCTCCATTTTGCAGATAAAGTCGAGAAGGAAGGACCTTTAGAAAAAGAGGATACACAACAAGCATATAGTGAAGTCGCAGCCAAAAAAGAAAAGCGAGACTACATCACGCGAGAGAATATTGGTGAGATTATGCTCGCACAGGTTCCAGGAGTTAGCGCAAAAATCGCGTCGGCGATTCTCTCGAAATACAACGGTTCACTTTACGAATTTTTAGCAGATTTACAACGGAAAATCAATGATTACGAAGAAAGTTTATCGCCGAAATTGTCCCCACCGTCGCCGAATTCAGGTCATCAATCTTCTGTATCAGAATTAGTAATAATAACGGAACAAACGCACAATAAACCCATTGCATCTGCATCTGCGTCAATGAATAAAAACAAAATGAAGCACGTTTCTGAGTGTTTCGCGGATATTGCGATGGACAGCAAACGAGGTATCGGGAAAGCGACGATAGAAAAGCTGTGTTATTTTTTATCGTGATAATGTAGTAGTATATAAGGTGAATCCATAATAGAAACTGCTATGTCTGGTAGAGGTAGTGGTGCTAAAGGTGGATTAGGATTAGGATTAAAAAATGAAAGCACCGTGACCGCTGGACGTATGGAAAATTATAGTGAGATTGCCGCGATAAATATTGACTTTACAAGTAAATTATTTTACATGTATCGCGAAGTTGTATTATTATTAATTATCAGTTTTCCACAGAACGAGGTAAGTAATTTTCTTTTTGGCGTTGATAATGCCAGTGCATTGGTCCGATTTTTCAACAAAAGAGGAGGATTAACAATCCAAGAGTTTGATAAAATAGTATGGTTTTTGGTGAACAGCGAACAATATGTTAGTCATAATTATCACTCCAGTTTTTTTAATGGATATAGTAGACAATACTTAAATAGCAAAGAGTTCAATGCAATACAAGCATCAAAATCAATTTCAATCATTATATGTCGGTATTTATTTACGATAATCAGGACAAACCAACATCCGCAGAAGGGTGGGATGGATAGAGAACCTTCTAAGAAATCTGAAGATAAGCAAGAACTGGCATCAGCAGCAGCAGAAGCAGCACGCCTAGCCCGAGAAGAAGCAAAACGCCTAGCCCGAGAAGAAGCAGCACGCCTAGCCCGAGAAGAAGCAG